>Ga0310695_10004304_pt1 | contig 26487 bp, 2 predicted proteins | sample RumenRJG_04DNA_FD_203882 | JGI IMG/M metagenome (GOLD analysis project Ga0310695, IMG submission 203882) | Bovine rumen microbial communities from Lethbridge, Alberta, Canada - RJG_04 (v2) (version 2) | ecosystem: Host-associated > Mammals > Digestive system > Stomach > Rumen | place: Canada... | reverse complement strand
TTACCTTTGCATCAGATATTTGACATGTTGAAACAAAGCAGAACGACGCAGACAGGAAGTTTCTAAACCGTTACCTATTAAAGTTTTGCTTATCTGTAAGTGATTGATAATTAAAGGAGTAACCATTATGCTCGCAGATACAAATGGTATCTTGAATCAACTCCTCTTCCTCCGACCATCACTGTGACGAGTGAGGGCAATGTACAGATAGCGATGACCTCTGGCTATGAGTCGGCCTACGATATTTACTACACTACCGACGGTTCAACCCCGGATCCTTCGGACTTAGGGGATGGGAAACCAACCAAGGCCTATTCTGGCACCCTGCTCTACGATGCCATTAAAGATTATACGGGCTCGGCTATCAAGGCGGTTGCCAAGAAGAAATCGGATAACGCAATTTCCAATGTTGTCACCCTTCCCCTTGTGACCTATACCTATCATATTGTAAACACGTCGAATACGGTTGCTATCAGCAGTGTCCCCCGCAAGGAGGCTGCAGGCAAGCCGCTGAGTGGCTATAGCTCTATCCCCGAAGTCCTCCAGAGCCCCTATATCAGCGATGAGACCATCACGTTCAAATCGTTCGATGGCCCCTTCTCGGAAGCAGCTCTCGAAGCAGCCGATGAAATACACGAGACACCTACGACAGAAAACATCTACATCACCTATACCACAGGCAAACTGAACTTAAAGTCCCTGCACCTGCAAGGTGTCCGCCCGTTCAACCTCAAGAACGGGTCCGGTCAGTATTTTGTCAACAGCAGTGGCACAACGTTGACATACGACGAAGTAAACACGGAAACGAGCCCGCAAATTCAAAATAAGAATAAAGACCATATATGGTACATATCGGGTGGTGATTCCTACGCCGTTACCATCACTTGTCCGGCAACAAACAACTTCTTAACATCTACACCTTCTGTAACAGATACTGAACACACATTTTTCATTAAGGCTGAAGCAGGATCAACCGTCACGTTCCAGGATGCTTCAGGCAGTGTTGCTGTAACCTACAATGAAGTTAAGATTCCTACAAGCTATTATCTGATTGATAAAGCAGGTAAAAGATTGTTAGGTCCTGAGGAAAGTACCTCCTCTTCGATGGCAATACCAAGCGAATGGAAGAGTCCGTTGGCTACGTATCACTACTGGAAGAGCAGTTCTTTTAATGAGTCGGACGGTGTTTATACACTCAAGGCGGAACAGACAGAATTAAGCGGTCTTGAGGATCTTGGAGAGGGTGATCATATCTATATCACTTACGACGTAAAGAAAGACATCGACATCCAAGGTGGTAAAACCTACCTGATGAAGTTCAGCGATGGTGCTGAAGACTTCCATCCTGAGGATGGTGACAATGGTGTCAGCGGGACTGCCATCAAAGCTACGTATCCCTATAACAATGGTGATTTTAACCTATATATATATGGTGCTACTGAGTGGACAAACCAATTGTCCAACGGTGCTTCTACCCGTACGCGCTGGCTGTGGTATATCATCAGTAACCACGATGGCACGGATTTGACAGGCGATGCCATTGACCCCTATCACGTCATCATCAAGTCGCGTCAGAATCAAGTGTATAAAGTGGGCGATAACTCCTATGACGGTAATGCCTATTTGTACACTTACAAGCCCAACGACGGCGTGGGTGTAGTAACGGGTGTAATTACGCAGCACGACGTTGTAAAGACTTTTGACCCAACGCTCAAACCTACGGAGTATATGCTGTTGGGAACGGATGTCAATCACATGACGCTGAAGACTGTAGATGTGATAGATGGTGCTCAGCAAACGGTGAATAAGTTCGAGCAGTACTGGAAGAACTATCCTACTGTGGAGACTGTCGCCGGTGTCGCTAATCCTGCCGCAGACAATGCAACCCTAACCGCTAAGGGCTGGCATCGTTATCAAGATTGGGCTTATGCCGAACCATGGGGTGGCGGTACGAAAACTCTTGTGAAAGGTGATCACTGGTTCCAGACCGTCTCGATGGGCTCAGGTGAATTCTCTGTGGAAGAAATGGCATTGGAGCCTGAGGTCATCCTCCTCGATCAGCACGGATGGGAGATTGCGCGTGTGCCAGTGTCCCAGACGGCTAAACTGAAGAAATATGACAGCCCGATGGTGGAGGAATACCAATGGTATCCCAAAGCCAATAAAGTGTCGGGCTACCATAAATATACCATCCCCGCAGAAGAAGCGAAGCGAAAGATTGATGTATATGAAAACAGTGCCAACCCGGATAACGATAATAAAGTGGAGTGGCATGTGGTGAGAAGTGTACTGTACACTTCCAATTCTCTTTCAAAAACGCCGGAAGGCAATGTAGAAGGTTATTCGGCTCAAAACAACAAATACAAGACCGACTTCTACGTTACCTATACTGTGAAGTCGGACTATGCTGGTACTTATGTAGGCGCTGCATCAGAAGGTGATGTCAAGGCATCTTCATTCTTCGTGAAGCAGGCTGGCAAGTATGCCCAAAACAGCAGCAACAGCATCGCACTTGTTGATAAGCCTGCCCTCACGGGAGACATTCCAACGAATGTTCAGTGGAAGGTGAAGCCTAACTTCAACATCGACCATGAGATGGGCTACAAATACCTCGGTGAGACCGGTGCACAACCCGAAGCGGAAAGCAAGAGTGCCATGGAAACCGCCTACCACGCTGCTGGCAAGAACGGCTTCGACCCTTACAACGTGCAGATTCAGAGTATGTCGAATACTGCCCGTTACTTTACGACCAACACCGGTAGTACGGTACTCGACCATGGCATTTGGACAGGCTCATACACTGAGATCCCGACCATCTCCTTGAGCCAGATGTCGGTAGGTCATATCTCGGCAGACGGCCCCGACCACACTACGCTGGACATCACCAACGCTACCTTTATGGTGGTGGATGACGGCAATGGCAACATGCGTCTGATGCCTCGCTTTGACAATACGAAGGTGATGACATCCTTCACCGCGCTCTCCGACCAGTTGGCAGCCGCCCCTGCAAACAACAATGGTGAAGGCACACAGTCGTTGGTTATTGAATTGGTGCCCACACTCATCACCAGTACGGATGAGATTCTGAGTATGAAGGGTTACTATGTCCTTGCAGAAGGCTTTACTCAAACAAAATCTCTCGGCACCTCCGATGCTCCCTTTGAAGGAACTATCGATGGCCAGCTCAATCACTTCTCCTTCAGCGATCCGTTGGTATTATATGCCAAAAATGCCACGATTCGCAATATCATATTGGATAATATTGGCGATTTAACCAGTGGAAACACTGAGCACCACCTCGGTGCTATCGCTTGTACGGCAATGGGCGAGACCCGCATTTACAACTGCGGTGTCCTCGCAGGTAGCCTGAGCGAATCGGGTCACGTGGGTGGCATCGTGGGACATCTACAGGATTATTCTCATGTTGTCAACTGCTACAGCTATGCCACGATTGAAGGCGGTTCAGTTGTGGGTGGTATCGTGGGTCATAACGACTATGCCTCTAAGTATGACGACATACGTACGATGGTGATGAACTGTATGTTCTATGGCGACATCACGGGCGGAAGCAATGCCTCTCCCGTTTATGGTGGATACAATATCACCAACCTGAGTAGCGAAAAAGGATTAAACACCTTTAACTACTATGCTTATGAAAAGTTGAAGTCCACAACCATTTCCGATAACAATTACCATTGTGCGCTGGCTGTTAAGGACGAATACTTGAACCGCTTTGAGTTCTATCGTCTGTTGCTGAACAGTAACAAGAAATTGGCGGCATACTATGCGTCAACCTCCACCACGACAGTGCAGCCCAGCGATATGGCAAAATGGGTACTGGAGACGGCCGACAGAGGCATCACCGACCACACCCCCTACCCATATCCTATTCTAAAGGCACAAGGGCGTTATCCATCTATCATTAACTATGATGTGGATAATGCACCGGAATTAACTTTAAAAAATGGAAGGCCCAAAGAGGAAGATCGCAACAAAGGTGGAAAGTTAGGAACACTATCGGTAACCATCAGTGGCACAGGCACTAATGCACCGAGTGGAGCAAGCATAACTAGCGGCAGTCTGACGCTCACCCGCACCGACAAGGACCCAGCACATTTCAACTTCAACTACGACAAAGTGCAGTTGCCCTATTATAATGACGTAGGTGAGGGTAACTATACAGAAAACCGCGTGGTGACAGGTTGGAAGATAATATCTATGTCGCCCACACCCGCTTCCGATCCCTATACATTGGATAACTATCCTGCTTCAGGTGTTACAGACTATCCTAACCATAACTACGCCGACCGTAAGAGCGTCAATAAGGACCTGAATTCTGTCAGCGGCCGCATCTTCTCGCAGGGTGCTTACTTCGACGTACCCTATGGTGTGACCTCCATCACCATCGAGCCCTATTGGGGTAAGGCAGCATACGTGGCAGATGAATACCTTGACGTGACATACGGAACTAAGGATAATTATGGAGATAAAATAAATCGGTTAGACAAGCAGGTAACAGTAGGCACCACTCTGTTTCATGGCCAGAGAATAGAAATCACAATAGACAATGCGCTCAAATACATTAATAATAGTCTTGGCGGCTATGGCAGCACGGTCTACGATAATGTTGTTGTGTTGGTGGGTAACCTCCATCAAAGTGGTGTTCCCTCAGGCGGCGACACGCCTTTCACGGTGATGTCTGTTGATGAGAACAAGGATAATGAGCCGGACTACAGCATGATTTACCATCATAATGGACGTACGGTCATTGCTCCCATCCGCTTTGACTTCCTAAACATACCTGGTACCGCTCAGGCACAGAAGCCCAATGGTGCGAGCAAATTCTACAATTTCACCATTTTCAAGACAAAGGGCTGGTTTGAGACCACCAATACTTGTTTGGTGTATTCCAATCAGGTGGAATATGAGAATAAGAAAGGAGTTAACTATAATAATACTAATAATAAGACTGATGCTCCCCTTATCCTTCTTGGTGGTGACTATGAGCAGTTCGTATCTACCCAAAGTGATCCTGTTGATGGCAAAACCACCTATATACATGTAGGAAGCAATGTTCGAATACAGTCGTTTGGTTTGGGTACACATGGCGATGGAAGCAAAAGTACACCCCACATACCTGTTTCCGTGACCGGTGGAGAATATGAAGGATTTTACCTTTCTGGAACTTATAATCAGGATGCCGATGTAAGGCAAAACGACAATGCCGAATGCTATATTAGTGGCGGTTACTTTGTGGAAGCGGCAGGAGCGTCGCAAGAAAAGATTGACGGTAGCGTCACATGGCAAATCTACGAAGCCGACATGGATGCATTCTATGGTGGTGGTGTGAATGCTGCCAAGCCCATCACGGGCGATGTTACCGTGAACATCTTCAATAGTCATGTGACCCTTTACTGCGGTGGTCCGAAGTTCGGCGACATGCAGGGCAGCAAGAAAGTAACTACCAATGCCGAGGGATGTACTTTCACCAAGTTTTTCGGTGGCGGCTTCGGTGGCACATCCTATTCCAGAAAGAAATATTATGATGTCGCAGGTGCAGGCAGTTGGAGCGACTGGGCAGGAAAATACACCGCTGACCGAGGATCATACTTTGATGGTAAGACGACCAACTCTAAAAATGGTGGTGGTAATGATGCCCAATATGGTAAGAAGGGTATTGGTGTGGCCACCGATGTCGATTACGAGTTCTTTGCATGGTCTTCTGGTCAGACCGGTGGTCGTTTCTACGTCAATTTCGCTTCCTTCTCTTTGGCAGCGTGCAACGATGTGGAGTCTAACCTGAAAGGTTGCACCATCAATGAAAACTTCTATGGTGGTGGTAGCTATGGCGAGGTGAAGGGAAAAGCCACCTCTGTTCTCGACGGCTGCACGGTGCATGGCAATGTGTTCGGTGGCGGTTTTTCAGCCACACTGCCTACTGTGAAGGTGAGGAAGACTCCTGCATTCACAACGAATCCGAAGATCAACAATTACTCCGGCATGTTCGAGCCAGGTGTGCTTGCGGGTTTTGAGGAGACCGAGTTCGAATGGAAACACTACTCAGAGGCTGACCCCGCTTTAGAGACCGTCACTATCGGCGGCAAGACCACGATAAAGAACGGAACCTCTGGCAGTAACTTGACGAATCATTACCTCTATACCGATGTTGACCTGACGGCTCTTGGTAAGGTGGGCGCTACGGACCTTACTATCAAAGGTAATACCTCTGTCGGAGGAAGTGTCTTTGGCGGTGGTGATATGTCTGCTGTAACTCCTAATCCGGATTATTCGGATAAGACAATTAAGGGCGATACCAAGGTGAATATCCAGAATGAGAAAACTGAAGGAACCCAAAACACCATTCTTAATGTCTATGGTGGTGGTAATACTGCCGATGTGACTGGTAATTCAGAGGTAAACATGACCAGCGGTACTGTCAGTGAAGACATCTTTGGTGGCGGTCGTGGTGAGACGACGGTTGTCGGCGGCGATGTCACGGTGAACATCAATGGCGGTACGGTTAGTCGCGATGTATACGGTGGTTCAGCACTTGGTGCTGTAAATGCCACCAAGAACCCCTCCACAGGCGACCTCTCACTGACAGACGGTAAGGCAACAAACGTGAATATTAACGCTGGCACCATCAATGGCAACGCCTTCGGTGGCGGTCTGGGACAATTGGAAAGCGGCACTTTGGGCAATCCCGGTTATGTAGCACCTATTGTTGCCAAGAACTTCGGCGTAACTACCGTCAATATGGAGGGTGGTCTGGTAAAGACGGCCGTCTATGGTGGTGCTAACGTCAATGGCGTGCTGAAGGATAAGGTCTATGTGAACGTCATCGGTGGCACGGTGAACACCGAACCCGCATCGACACCGACTTTGGCATCCGATATCAAGAATGTGGTCTTCGGTGGCGGCTATGGTAAACCTACCATCGTTGAGGGAAATATCGCCGTGACCATCGGTACACAGGCTGCAACGCCTGACAATAGTAAGCCCACTGTCTATGGCACTGTCTATGGCGGTTCGGCACTGGGTAAGGTGCAGGTGAGCGAGGCAGGTGTAGACCAGTTGTCCAATAAGATAGATATCAACTTATATGGTGGCACCATCTATGGTAACGTCTTTGGTGGTGGCTTAGGGCAGAAGGCCGCAGAGGCTGTGGCAGCCAATCCTGAACTCGGCATAGAAGCAAAGGATGCAGTGGCGGCAGTCGAAGCCAAAGTTGGTGGCAACGTCAACGTGCTGCTTGATGGTGCAAAGCTGGATATAGTGAAGAATAGTGAATCAACACCGCTCACTGGTCAGATTTTCGGTGCCAACAACCTGAACGGTACACCAAAGGGACACGTGAAGGTGCATGTGAAACGGACGGTGGATAGTGCGAAGCCTACTGAAACTGCGCGCGACAGTCGTACGACCTACGACGTGGCTGCTGTCTATGGTGGTGGTAATCAGGCTGACTATATCCCTGCCGATCCTACACCTGAGACACCGCTGAATGATACTGAGGATTATGCCGAGGTAATCATCGAGGGTTGTGATCTGACCAGTATCGAATATGTCTATGGTGGTGGCAACGCAGCTGCCGTGCCGGCTACCGATATCACCATCCTCGGTAGCTACATCATCGACTACGTGTTTGGTGGTGGTAATGGTAAGAGCACTGCCTCCTTCACCAATCCGGGTGCTAATGTGGGCTCCTATAACAATGGCGCTACAAGCTACGGTTCTGGTAAGGCTGTGACGAAGCTTGTGGGTTGTCATGCCCACTACGTCTTCGGTGGTAGTAACACAAAGGGTAATGTGCGTGAGGGTACCTCTATCCTCATGCCAGACAAAACTTCTTATGTGTCAGAAGGATACAACTGCTGCTCCGAGCGCGACGTTAGGGAAATCTATGGTGCTGGTAACGAAGCAGAGCAGGATGGTAACGTGACGCTGATATTGGGTTGCGTGAGCAACATGAAGAATGTCTACGGTGGTGCAAGGAATGCCAATGTGAAAGGCGGCATCGACTTGGTGGTGACCAGTGGTTCGTTCGAGGGCGTCTTTGGCGGTAACGACCAGAGCGGTACCGTTCAAGGCCCCATCACCGTCACTATCGAGGAAACGGGCTGTGACCCCTTGACGATAGAGAACCTCTATTTGGGCGGTAATCAGGCTGCGTACTCCATCTATGGTTATAAGAATACAGGCACCGAGGATGCTCCAGTCCTTGTAGCAAGAACCAAGGCTGAATATGACGAACTGACAACTGAACAGAAGACTGCCGAAGGTCTCCCATATGCAGATCCCGTGCTGAACGTGGTGTCATGTACCCGTATCGGTAAGACTTCGGGCGAAGACCTCGGTGGCGCCTTCGGTGGCGGTCTCGGCTCAGGTGCCGTGATGTATGGCAACCCCACGGTGAACATCAACATGATTCCTGGTAAGTATGCCAAGGATATTGACCGTGACGGAACGCCTGGTGCTGATAACGATGCGACAGCCTTGGGTATTATCAGAAATGTATATGGCGGTGGTGAACAGGCTAATGTAGAAGGAAACACTCAGGTCAATATCGGTACGGAGACTACCGTCAAACTGAGGTCTGATATGGGTGCTCCTATCCCAGAGGAATCCCAAACTCCGACAAGTGTATTAGGTGCGCTGATTACCGAAAGCGTCTTCGGTGCCGGTAAGGGTAAGAATGATAATGTTGAGTCAGCTCTTGTTTCCGGCAATACCGAGGTGAATATCTGCACAGCAGATTATTCGGAAGTTGCAGGCTTTAAGGGTATCTCTATTGCTAAGAGTGTCTATGGCGGCGGTCAGCTGTCACAGGTTGGCGGTAACACGAATATCACGGTCAGCGGCGGTACCATCGGTACTTCCGGTATGGGTGGCGCTACCTACGGCAACATCTATGGCGGTGGCTTCGGTCACAATGCGAATGTAAGATTCGGTCTTGTCAAGGGTAACACAAATGTCACAGTCACTGGCGGCAATGTGCTCCACAGTGTCTATGGCGGCGGTGCCTACGGCTCTGTCGGTACTTATACTTACGCCAGCGATGCTGCCAATGCAGCGATTAGTGCTCTTGCTTCAGAGAATACGACAGAAGAGAATACAACAGGTGTTGCAAAAATCACAATCACTGGCGGTACCATTGGTACAGACGGTCATGAGAACGGTATGGTCTTTGGCTCTTCACGAGGTGATATCGCAGCACCTGGTGCCATTCAAGACAATATGGCTTGGGTATATGATACGAAAGTCGTGATTGGTACAGAGAATGACGAGACTCCCGGTCCCAGAATCCACGGCTCGCTGTATGGCAGTGGTGAGAATGGACACACATTCCATGATGCATCAGTAAAGATGTATAGCGGAACCATAGGTAATCCTGCAGAATTCTATGCTTATCGCGGTAACGTCTATGGTGGCGGGTGCGGTACGGATAAGTACTATGAGAATCCGGAGGACGAGACACATGACGGTCATGGGACTCTCTACAATCCCAAGGCTGGTATAGTTAAAGGCAATGCCACGGTAGAGATACTTGGTGGTAGTGTGGCTAACAATATCTATGGTGCCGGTTCTATGGGTAAGGTGGAAGGCAGTACTTCTGTCACCATCAATACCGATGGTGCTATTGGTGTCGATGGAAATAATGACGATGGTAATGTCTATGGTGCAGCCCGTGGTGAACTGGATCTGACTGATAAAATCCCTGACGGAGATGATGTCCACAACTACTCCACTGTCAAAGAGTCTACTGTGACGCTGACCAAGGGTACTGTCAAGGGTAGTGTCTATGGCGGTGGTAAGGCAGGTGTTGTCACAGGTCAGGTTACTGTTCAACTCGATGGTGGCACAGTGATGCACGACGTCTATGGCGGTGGTGCATTGGCACAGACCAATACGAGTTATGATGCCGGGTCCTCTCCTGCAGACACATATACAACAACCGTCAATCTGGCGGGTACCACCATCAATGGTAACCTCTATGGCGGTGGCTTGGGACGATTGGCTTCAGGAGGAACTGCTGCAGTTCTTTATGCTGATGAAAACGAATATAATACTGCCAAAGGAACATCCTTGACGGCGGAGCAATTTGCGGAATTGTCTGATGCAGAAAAGACGAAGACTCCGGCTGTTGCGGCTCAGGCTGCTGTAGCTGCCGACGTGAATGGTCCTGTGATGGTGAGTGTGACCAGTGGTTCTGTTACCAATGTCTTTGGCTGTAACAATCTTAACGGTGCGCCGCAGACCACTGTTGATGTAGAAATCGGTGCGAAGTCCGGCGGCGGTGACCTTAGCGGTTCTGCCACAGTCTCCGGTAGTGTCTATGGCGGTGGTAACATGGCTGCCTATACAGGTACGCCTGCTGTGAAGATATATGGCGGCACGGTGAATACGAATGTCTATGGCGGTGGTCTCGGTGCTACAGCTGTCACAGGCGGCACTTCTGTCACGATGGAAGGCGGTAAGGTTGACAACGATGTCTTTGGTGGCGGCAGCCAGGCCGATGTGACTGGCAGTGTCAGCGTCACTGTCACTGGAGGTAAGATTGTCAATAACGTCTATGGCGGCGGTGCATTGGCCAACACCAATACGGCCAACTGGAACTCCGCCAAGGCGGTTTCGCCGACGTATGATGAGGTGTCTTTCCTCAAAGTCGGTGTGTCAGTAGTTACCGGACTGTATACAGAATCCGGAGGAGTCTATACTAAAGTCACGGCAGAAAATACCAAGGCGGCAGACGGAGTCAAATACTACAGACAAATTACAGGTGGTTGGGCTAATGACGGAACCACTTCCACAGCCAATACCACTACGGTCACATTGGCAGGCGGTGTGATGGGTAATGCCTATGGTGGCGGTTTGGGCGATGTTGATACCCCTGTTTATGTCTATGGCGATGTCGTAGTCAATGTCAATAAGACAGAGGATATACCCGAAGGCGGTAAAGGAGCCGGTTTTACACGACATCTTGCTTCGGAAGAAGTTATTGTCGGAGGGAAAAAGTATAACTCAATTCCTGTTACCGGTAGCGTCTTCGGATGTAATGATGTCAATGGAACACCAAGGGGCGATGTTACGGTGACTGTCTATTCAACCAGACAATTGGACGATAGTGAAAATGTGATATCGGGTCATAGTCCTAATGCAAGTAATTCTTCTTATGAGATACAAGCGGTCTATGGCGGCGGTAACCAAGCCGATTACCAACCTGCTGCAGGAAAAACAACAAATGTTATCATCCGTGGATGTGACGTGACGAGTATTGAAAAGGTGTATGGTGGTGGTAACTCTGCCGCTGTGCCCGAAACACATGTCACTATCTGGGGCTCCTATGACATCAGTGATGCCTTTGGTGGCGGCAATGGTAGCTTGCCTATCAAACGTGGTGGCGTATGGATAGAAAATGCAGGTTCAAGGGTACTTGGTAATACAAACAACATAGCTAAAGGTGGTAAAATCGGTAATGTCTTTGGTGGTAATGATGGAAAGGGAAGCGTGGGTGGTACCATGACATCCGATTATAAGCATCCGGAGGGTGGCTGTCCATTAAAAATCACCAAGATATATGGTGCCAACAATGAGGCAGACTCAGACGGTGATGTGAACGTTGTCATTTCCGGATGTACTGCTGAGAATGCGGATATTGAATACGTCTGTGGCGGTTCCTATAATGCAAATATCCGAGGCGACCTCACATTGACGATTACCAGCGGTATCTTTAAGAACGTATATGGCGGCAATGATGCACGAGGCAGTATCGGTGGCAAGATTACCGTCAATATTCAAGAAGAAGATCCCTGTAAGCCCATCATCATTCAGAACCTGGTGGGTGGCGGTTTTGCTGCTGACTATCCCGGTGAGGATACAAAAGAATTGAATGGAAAAAAGACAGCAAAGAGAAGACAAAGGAATGCAGAAACAGGTGCATATATAGTCCCAGCTGCCTATGATGATTATACAACAGGCAAAGTTATCGTTAACGTTAAGTCTGCCACCCGTATCGACAATATCTATGGCGGTGGTTTCCAGGCCCATGTGAATGGTGACACCGAGGTGAATATCAATATGGTCAAGGGTCTCTGGGCAGGTGCCAAGGCACCGTCAGGCTATACGACTTTGCCAAATGTTCACCAGGCAGATTATAATAAAGTTCTTGACCTTGCATTAGGAACAGACATCAGCGAATCCGGATATTATGAAAAAGATGGCAGTAGCTATACTGCGACCTCTGACTTAACAGCTCTTTCCGGTAAGACGTATTACCGTAAAGAGGTAAATGCTTATGTCATTGACGATGCCATAGGTACCATTGGTAATATCTATGGCGGTGGTAATGAAGGTAACGTTTATGGTAACACGGTTGTTAACATTGGTAACTTGGCCGAAGTTCCCATTATGCAACGTTACGATAATGGGGAATTTGTTAAAGATACAGAAGTTGATGTTAATGGTGTTCACGTTTTAAAATATGAAGATAAACCTGTCTTAGGCGCTCACATCTACGGTGAAGTCTTTGGCGGCGGTAACCTGGGTGAGGTCAGGAATAACACTACCGTGAACATCGGTACCGCAAATTACTCCGGCACAGCCAACTTTGAAGGCATTTCCATTGATAAGAATGCCAGTGGTAAAGGTGGTACAGTCTATGGCGGCGGTAATAAGGCAGATGTGCTCGGCAATACCTACGTCACGATGGATGGCGGCACTCGCGATAATCGCGGCAAAGGCGTATATGTCTATAACGGTGTCTTCGGCGGTGGCTATTCCGGTTCGGTTGGAACATATACTAGAAGTACGGAAGCAGAAGATGTAAATGTCTATGGCCATACGGCTCATGCCGGATGTATTGGTAAACCTAAAACTTGTACATCAGGCGGTACATGTACGGTTGTCGTCACCGGTGGTCAGATTGGTCCCATCGAAGTGGCAACACTTGGTATGAACAGGTCGAAAGCGTTAGGCGGTCCTGTCCCACAAGGCTGGGTATGGGGTGGAGGCTGCGGTATCATTGAGGATCCGGCGACGAACCCTGATACGCACTTCAAGACCTACGTTAATGAGACCGATGTGACCATCGGCGGTACGGCGTTCATTCTGGAATCCGTCATCGGCGGCGGTGAGTTCGGACGTGTGCTGGGTAACACCCTCGTGAAGATTCAAGGCAACTGCCAGATTGGCGTGGGTGATGGCCAGACGGAAACCGTGGATGGTGTGCTGAAGCCCAAGCGCTATACCGATGGTACAGACTATGGCAGTGGCGCTACTACAAACCAGTTCATTGACCCGACAGTAACACCGGTTACCGATGGGAACAAGTTAATTGAGTGTTCGCACTTTGTATATGGCAATGAAGGTAATTTCCTGCCTTACGACCCGTACTATGACGCATATCCGGCGTATGTTGCTGCTAACCCGGACTTAGGTCCTGCCAGCACAGCGTCTCCTTCTGACGGTAAGACGTGGATTGGCTGTGTGTTCGGGGGTGGTTCCGGTTATATGCCATACATAAAGGCAGATGGCTCCGGCTACGACTGGTGCCCCTCGGCAGGTTGGGTTGAAGGAAATGCCACCGTGCAGATTTCGGGCGGTCACATCCTGACTAACGTCTATGGCGGTAACGAATATACCGACGTGGGGGGCACAGCTACGGTGACGATGACCGGTGGTACGCTTGGCGTGCCGCGCACGCTGGCGCAGATTGCCGAGCATCCTCTGTCCTGCTACCTCTTCGGTGCGGGTAAGGGTGACGAGCGTGCTCACTTCTATAATTACAACAATGTGGGCAACGTCGTGGTTGATGTATCGGGCGGTATCATCTATGGTTCTGTCTTTGGCGGTGCTGAGGACGGTCATGTGCTTGGCAATGTGAGGGTGGATATCAAGCCCGGTGCCAAGATTGGTACCTGGGGTACCTCTTACGTGGACGGTAACGTCTTCGGCGGAGGTCGTGGTTTCTCGGGTAGAACACTCGGTGCAGGAAACGTAACAGGTAATATTGATATCAATATCACTGGTGGTACGATGTTGGGCTCCATCTATGGTGGCGGTCGTATGGCATCGGTAGGTACCAACTTCTCAAATGCCCAGGATCCCAATACGGGACAATTCATAGAAGGAGATGACCATGGTCATGTCACTGTCAATATCAGCGGCGGTACCATTGGTAATGACAAAGAGAATGATGTAATAGCAGTCAACGGACATACCAAGGGCGGTAATGTCTTCGGCGGAAGTATGGGACGTCTGACGAAGCTTGATGGAACAACTCCTAACCCCCTCTGGACAAAATTGGCACAGGTGAAGACTTCCTCGGTTAATATCACGGGTGCTTCAACCCTCATCAAGAGCAATGTCTATGGCGGTGCTGAGTTCGGAACAACACGAGACAATGTTTATGTAACCGTTGGCGGTACAAGGGCCTCGGATGGAACTATAACACCATCGGGCACACCTACCATCAACGGTCATGTCTATGGCGGCGGTTATGGTAGTACAATTGATGACGCTTCCTATCTCTCTAATATTGATGCGGCTACTACCAGGTATCTCTTTACCCCGATGCAGTATGCGGGTGTTGTGGGTTTAAACACATATGTCAATGTTGTCGGTGGTCATGTAAAGAGGAACGTCTATGGCGGCGGTGAGATGGCCTCTGTGGGCATCATCGACTATAGTGTTATAGAAGATGCAAGCGGTGATATTACGTATGATACTAAGAAGTATTCATACATCAATGTCCATAAGCATGCAGATATCCATGACGCAGGAAAAGCCGGGGCTGCCGGACAGACCTCTGAAAAGGTATATGGCTTCGGTCTCAGCTGGCCATACCAGTTCTCGTATCTCATGGGCGGTGAGACAACCGTTAATGTCAGCGGTGGTAGAGTAGGTACCGGCTATGATGACGGTACGGGCTATGTATTCGGTGGCGGTAAGGGTCATGCCTTTGAGCGCTACAAGGAGGCACATCTTGCCAATGTCCGTCAGGCGGTGGTTAATATTGGTTATGCAGCTACTGAGGATGCAGAGGATGTTGAAACAGCAAATTGCGTGGCCGGTGCTGTCTATGGTGGCGGTGAAGACGGTCACGTCTATGAGAATTCCGCAGTTAACATTACTGGTGGTCTGATTGGTATCAGTGTCTATGGTGGCGGTAAGGGTGAAGGTACTTATTCTGGAAAACTGAGAAATCGTGAAACACCGTATAATTGGGTCGATACTCCTGTGCAGTTACCCAGTTGGACAGCCGGTAAGGTATATGGAAATTCTTCTGTAACCATGAGCGGTGGCCATGTCATGGTTAATGTCTATGGCGGTGGTAACCGTGCTTCTGTGGGTAAGGGTAACTATGCCGGTGGAACGGACGACTACTATCCTGCAGGCTATGGCGAGACATTACAAAATGCCGCTCTATGGACTGCAAGCGAAGGATTTAATCCCAATGCAACGATTACCGACTTGAACAAGCCGAAGACGATGGCCGATTATTTCCTGAGTAGTGGTAAATCAACCGTTACCATTACCGCTGGTACGGTGGGTACGCAGAATGGTATATATGGCACTGTAGGTGGTACAACTGGTGCCTCTCCAACAGGTATGGTCTTTGGCGGTAGCCGAGGAAAGGCTGCTGAAGACGTGGGAGCGCTGTCACCTCGCTATGACTTTGCTCCTGACTTCTTCCTGGGTTATTCCAACAATACCCAAGTCACAATAGGTGATGCAGAAGGCGGTCCCACCATCTACAGCCAAGTCTTTGGCGGTGGTCGTGACGGTCATGTACGAGGCAGTTCACATGTCATTATCAACAACGGAACAATTGGTCAGGCATACGATGTTGCGGCAGCTAGGTCTGGAGCGGATGTGGATTATCAGCGTTATCATCGTGGTAATGTCTATGGTGCCGGTTCTGGTCTGGGTTCCTGGGATGGTACGCACCATGGAACGTCTTCCGGTTCTGTAACCCGTAACACGACGGTGGATATCTATGGTGGTACTATCTATAATAATGTATATGGCGGTGGAGCTTTGGCTACGGTCGGTCCTCCGAAGATTGACAAACCAGATTTCGCCCCTGCTGATTGGTCGAAGTGTACGGTGAATATCTATGGTGGTACCATTGGAAGTGGAAAAGAATATGAAAGTGTATATATGTCGGACTTCGACAAGTATGGCTATGGCGGCTGCATCTATGGTGCGAGCCGTGGTAGCCGTGGTGGCACATCGGCTGACTTGGCAGATGGAGAAACCATTGAAAGCTATGCTACCGTTCTGTGGACAGAGGTGAACATCAATCCTCATCCTACAAACCGCAACAATGATGCAGTCATTGCCGGCAACGTCTATGGCGGTGCCCAAGGCGGTCAGGTGAAGAAGGATACCAAGGTGAACCTTACTGGTGGTACCATTACACATGATGCCTACGGCGGTGGTCAGGGTACCAGGATATCTGGTGCTACGACGGAAGGCATTGCTGCTGACGTGGGCGGCAATGCCACCGTGGAGCTTAACAAGGACTTGACAGGTACTGGCAAGGGATGTAGCGTGCAGCGTATCTTCGGCTGTAACGACCTGAACGGTACACCGAAGGGACATGTGAAAGTGCATGTGCATGCTACGCAACATAAGGATAAAGAGACAATCGGAGATAAATATGCCTTGTATGAGGATGCTACAAAGAAGACAACCGAGCAATATGATACTTATTTAAGGGGACTTGCAGATACGTATTCAGTTTCCTACCCCGCTGGCTACGAAACAGCAATCTCCAGCGGAACTGACAAGCAAAAAGAGGCTGCATTTGATCAGTTGCGAGGCCTTATCTCTGACAAGAAATACGATGTCCTTGCCGTCTATGGCGGTGGTAACTTGGCTAAATACGACCCGACGGATGCTCATTCTTCCAGCCCAACCATCAAGGCTGCGGCACGTACGGAGGTGATTATCGACGGTTGTGCCCTGACAAGCATCAGACAGGTGTATGGCGGCGGTAATGCGGCCCCAGTACCTGCTACCGACCTTGATATTAATGCAGCCTACGAGATAGACGAGGTGTTTGGTGGCGGTAACGGTAAGGATAACTATTCTATTCAGGAAGGTGCAAATACGGTGTGGTATGAGAATCCTGGTGCCAACGTGGGTTATGAGAACTTTACCCACTATGTCAAATCCGGTGAGACTGGCTATAGCGTAGGCACGCATGGCTCCGGTTCTCAGGCCGATCCTTATAAGGCTATTGAGAACAGCAATGCCACCAACAAGGAATACCGACAAGCATACTATATGTATGGCGTGGGTGAAGCCAAGACCGACATTATTGGTGGACGTATTCACTACGCATACGGCGGTAGTAACGAGAAAGGCAACATCAGTACGTTGGCCATGTCGGTCTATCAGAATTCTTCAGACTGTCCTGTTGTCGTCGATAAGACCTATGGTGCCGGAAAGAACGCTGATGTCGATGCTCAAACCGTCGTGTCCATGGAGTGTACTGAATATACGGGTGAGTTATACGGTGCATCCTATGGTGCTAACTTGAATAGTGATGTGGTGATGAATATTACCAATGGTCGTTTCGGTAAGATCTTTGGCGGTAACGATAGAGCAGGAATGATTAGAGGTTCCATCACAATCAATATCAAGGAGAGTAGCTGTAGGCCTATTGTCATCGACGAACTGTATGGTGGTGGTAATCAGGCTGCCTATTCTATCTACGGCTATACGGACAGTGGACAAACAGATGAGGGAGGTAAAACTATTTATCTGCCTCGAACCAAAGCAGAGTATGATGCCGCTGTGGTAGCAGCTTTAGCTGAATTAGCCACCGGTGCTACGGACCAGCAAAAAACTGATAAGTTAATCGAAAAGGGACTCTATGGATATCCTAAGCACGATCCCCGTATCAATGTGATTTCCGCTACTGAGATTGGAACCATCTATGGCGGCGGCTATGATGCTGAGATGATAGGCAGTCCGTACGTCAACGTGAATATGGAGAAGGGTATTGTGACTCGAGATTATGTCGCTACACCTCCGTCAGGGACAACTGGCACCATGAGTTACACTAAGGGTGTACACGAGGTAGTAGATGCCACTCATGGCAATTACACCTATGAAGTAACCAATGAACCAAGCAGTACGGTTGACGCCGAACTGGCCATTGGTAAAATCGGAAACATCTATGGTGGTGGTAACCTGGCTGCCATCCAAGGTAATACCTCTGTAGAAATAGGTACGGGCAAATGGATAGGAAGATGGGACAACGACGGCAATCCTATCTGGGAAACTGAGAATGCTGGTGGCGATAAATATACCTACAAGGTTAAGACCGCTGCCGATTATTACACTCAGGAAGAATGTAATACTTATAATGCCACCTTAACGGGTGCATTGAATAGTACTGACGCACTTACTGCGGATCAAGCTACAGCCTATAATACAGCGATGTCTGCATCGAAATCGGCTGGTGATACACTGACAGCAGAGGAAGCCAATGCCTATAATGCGACATTGACAGGTGCGAGATTGACTTCTGATGTCAAGACTGCCGCCGGATGGGCTTGGTACGATTCCGATGAACATGAGGTGTCGGGTGATCAGTCTCTCACGGCTCGCAATACTGCCAAGATTACCGGTAACGTATTCGGTGGAGGTAAGGGTGAAGCCAAGGAAAGTGGCGACCGTGCCTTTTTCTGTGAGTCTGCTATGGTGGGCGTTGACGGCGACGGTCTGATAGACCGCAATGGCGGTACGAGTGTCACCATCGGTAACGGTACGGTCACTGTGGGAGGTTCTGTCTATGGCGGCGGTGAGATCGGTCGTGTGGAGAAGAATACGTCTGTGGCCATCGGACTCGGAGATGGAACGGGAGCATACGCATATCCTGCCATTTCCGGCAGCGTATTTGGTGCAGGAAAGGGCATACCGACCCATGGCTACTCCGCTTTGGTACGTGGTAACAGTACAGTCATTATTCAGGGTGATGCAAAAGTCGCCGGTAGTGTATATGGCGGTGGCGAGATCGCTTCGGTAGGCAGATATAACGTCGTTGACGGAGTTCCCACTTCATTGAAGGATCCTAACAGTGGTAACTGTACTGTTATCGTCCGAGGCTATGCTGAAATCGGTCCTGATAATATGACGATGTTCCATGTTGATAATGAAGGGAATATTGTTGCTAATGATAAGCCCGATAACACAGGCCATGTCTTTGGTGCAGGTAAGGGCGCAATGCCTGTAGCGGATCATACTACCGCACAACACATGACGAATGGCAATACGATGGCAGGGTTCGCGTCAGAAGCTGATTACCTTAAATTCATAGAGTCATTGGGCTTGGCTACTCAAACAAAGGTGACTATTGGTGGAAATGCTTTCGTCAAGGGTGATATCTTTGGCGGTGCTGAGCAAGGATTCGTGCAGCATGATACGCATGTTACCATAGAAGGCAATTGCCAGATTGGTAATGGTTATGTGCAGATGAATGCTGACGGCTCATATAAAGCAAGAACTGCTCGATATAGCCTTAACCGCCGTTATACAGACGAAGAGTGGTCGGCAGGTAAACTTACAGGCGTTGCTGGCTATGAAAATTCTCTGCCTGAATGTGCAAGCTGGGAGTATGGACAGGCTACGGGTACTGCTAAATATGCTGCCCACGATATATATGCCAATAGTTATGATTCCAAGGGCGGTAGTACGATTGCTGATAACGGTAGTACCTTCTTTGGTAATGTCTTCGGTGGTGGCTCGGGGTATTTCCCCTACAAGGCAGGTCATTGGCACTGGAAGGCTGGTGATGTGGGTGGCAATACCGTAGTGGATATCAAGGGAGGACATGTCCTGACCAATGTCTATGGTGCTAACGAGTTGACAAATGTGGCAGGTATGAGTACTGTCAATATGTCGGGTGGTACCATCGGTGTACCTCGTACATTGGGTCAGATTGCTGCTCATCCTGTTACCTGTTACCTCTTCGGTGGCGGTAAGGGTGACCCACGTGTATTGTTCAACAAACAGACCAATGTAAACGATGTTGAAGTAAACGTTACCGGTGGATGGGTCTATGGTTCTGTCTTTGGTGGCGGTGAGGATGGTCACGTGATGCGTGATGTGACGATGAATATACAGAACACAGTTGATAATACGGATCCTGAGAATCCAGTCACGATAAGTCCAAAGATTGGAACATGGGGAACCAGTTACGTAGATGGTAACGTCTTCGGTGGCGGTCGTGGATTCGCTGGTGATGCATACACTGCTGGTAACGTGGCTGGTAGTGTTAACCTGACCATCAGTGGCGGCACAATGCTTGGCTCTATCTATGGCGGTGGTCGTCTGGGTTCTGTGGGCTACGGACTGTATGACGCAGGCGCAGAAGGATACGGCGAGATGCGCGATGATGACAAGATGGATGATGGTACTGATGGTACAAGCTTCTTCACGAAGGGCCGTGGTCACGTAGAAATCAACATCAGTGGTGGTACTATAGGTAATAATCGGGAGTATATCATACCTAATGCCACGAACATTGCGGCTGCTGGTATTGCAGAGACGGATATTAGCAAGTGGAAACCTGAGAGCGAGGATGGTAGTGAGTGGACAACCTGGAAGACTTATCATCATGTGCCCAGTACTACCTATGATACCTCTGATGGCAAACTGCACCACACAAGAGGTGGTAACGTTTATGCTGGTGGTATGGGACGTCGTGAGAATCTGAATGGTCAGGTCATCTCAATGGCAAGAGAGGGCATCAACTGGCTCAAGCTGGGTAATGTCAAGAGTACCAAACTGACGATTACTGGTGGTACCATCAAGAGTAATGTCTATGGTGGTGGTGAGTACGGTGCCGTGCAAGGCAACCACAAAGTGCTTGATGGTGAAGGTAATCCTATTGTTGTGAACGAAAAGAATGTGGTCGCTGGTACTGAAATTATCATCACCGGTGGTACCATCGGTTCCGAGATTCTTGGCAATAGTGCTTCAGACGTGAAATACACCTATGGTAGCGTCTTTGGCGGCGGTACGGGTACAACAGACGATGTTGCGATGACTGATCCTGTTATAAAGGCTGATACGCTGGGAGCTTATGTTGCTGACAGTACGAGGATCACATTGACAAACGCTATCGTGAAAGCCAGCGTCTTTGGCGGTGGTGAGTTGAGCGCTGTGGGTGGTAACACTAATGTCAATATCAGTGGAACTACTGAAATAGGTCGCAACGAGGTACGGCCAAAGAGTGACCCAAATCCAGGCTACGTAATGTTCGGTAGCTGGCGTATGGGTAACGTCTATGGCGGTGGCCGCGGTAGTGAGAAGGCTGCTATTGCCGGACTGGTAAAGGGTAATACCAACATCAACATCAGTGGCGGTAACGTTTACCACATGGTATATGGTGGTGGCGCCCTGGGTTCTGTCGGTGACTTCAAGATTTCCGACGGTGCCGGTAATCCGTCATACATACCTATTGCAGGTATTCCTTATGATTGGAAATATACCGATGGAACTGTCATCAATCCTGCGAACCCAGATGCAGAGAAGACACCTACCGGTACGGCTACGGTCACCATCACCGGTGGTACTATCGGTATCAGCGGACGTGACAATGGTCTCGTATTTGGTTCATCACGTGGTGGATTGCAGAAGCCTACGGGTACTCCTTTAGTTGATCCGTACGACCGTGTGGCGTGGGTGAACAAGTCAGTGGTGAATATCGGTACTAAAGGTTCTGGCTCCGTGTACACTACCCCGCTCATCAAGGGTTCTGTATATGGCGGCGGTGAGAACGGCCACAACGCCGACAGCGCCAAGGTGAATATCTATAGCGGCACCATAGGCATTGCAGATAAGATTCCTGGCACTGAGACGGCCGATCCTTGGTGGGACTTCGGCGATGAAGACAAGAACACACTGTATAGAGGCAACCGAGGCAACGTCTATGGCGCTGGTAGCGGTTCGGACACCTATACGGGTGATGACGGCAAGGAGCACTACAACCCGAAGTCGGGTATGGTGGGTCGCAACACCGTGGTCAACATCTATGGCGGACACGTGGGACGCAATGTCTATGGCGGTGGTTCTATGGCAATGGTGGGCACTATCACGAATGTCAATGATACAACGGCTGTTGATAAGGGAGGAACAGGAACAGCCCGACACACCTCTGAAACCACAAGCTTCGCCCTCAGCTGGCCGTACAAGTTTGTGTTTGCTTCTGGCACGGGTAAGGCAACGGTCAATGTGACGGGTGGTCATATCGGTACGCTCCAAACCGACGGTGGTGACGTCTATGGCAGCTCTCGTGGTGAGGCTGGCGATCGCTATACCACGGCCCACTTGGCATACGTCAAGGAGACGGAAGTGAACATTGATTATCCAACTACTGCAGACCTTCCAAATATGGAAGCTATACAGAATGACTTCACCATTCCATGTATCACTGGTGCTGTTCATGGCAGTGGTGAGAACGGCTACGTCTATGGCGATACCAAGGTGACACTGAAAAATGGTTTGATAGGTCACTCGCTCTACGGCGGCGGTAAGGGTAAGGGAACCTATACGCAGACACTAAATAAGATAAGTGGTGGTGGCACTTATGATGCCAAGATTTACAGTCTTATTGCCGGAAAGGTATTCGGCAATACCTACGTCACCATGAGTGGCGGACGCGTAGGCCGAAATGTCTATGGCGGTGGTAACATGGGCTCCGTGGGTAAGGGTAACTATGCCAGCGGTCCTGACGACTACTATCCAGATGGTTATGGTGAGAAGATAGTTGGAGAAGGTGTTAAGTTGTGGGAGACCACTGCTACGGCGGAAAATCCCGACAATGCCTGGGAATTCCTGAACAGCGGTAAGACGACCGTGAATGTCATCGGTGGTACTGTAGGCTACATTGATTCATCAGATCCTACCGTTAGCATGAAGAACCAGCTGCCTTACGGAAATGTCATTGGTGGTAGTGCCGGTGAGGCTGCACCGAACCTTCCTGCAAGTCTTACTGAAAACCGCTACCTCTACTGCCCTGCCTACTATTCTGGCTATGTGAACGAAACAGATGTCACCATCGGTGGATACAAGTGTAAGGAGAATTACGGTGGTTATAAGAAGGATTCTCTGATAACTGCTGCAGCGTTCAGTAGTGTAGCTGTTGGTGATACTGCTAAGTGGCAACTAGTTGGTCCTACCATCTATGCCAGCGTCTATGGCGGTGGTCAGGATGGTCATGTGCGCCGCGACACGAAGGTGACAGTCTTAGGTGGTGAGATAGGTGTGCCTTATACATCTACAAAAGATACCCGGACAACACTCCTGAAAAACTTTGGCCTTGACGACCCACAGTGGTTGCATCGTGGTAATGTCTATGGTGGTGGTTCAGGTATTACAAAGTATAAGTATGACTTCAACTATAATGGTAAGACATCTACTGATGCTAATAACAATGGCATTATTGAGGATGATGAGGTTGAGAAAAGTGGTTCAGTGAAGGAGGAGGATTATGGTAGTGCTTCCGGTTCTGTGACGCGCTTTACGGAGGTCAACATCCTGGGTGGTACTATCCATCGTAATGTCTATGGCGGTGGCTCGATGGGTTCTGTAGGTGCACCGAATATGGGACAGACTTATGTTCCATATAAGCCTGGTCAGGCTAATATTGAAGGTAAGCCTGCTAACGGTCCTGGCCGTCAGTCAATGAATACCATCAACATCGGTGGCGGTAAGGGTATTGCCACTATCGGAACACCATACGATAGCGCAAAAGGCTGGACCTACAACAAGCTCTATGGTGGTGAGGTCTATGGTGCTAGCCGTGGTATGTCAACATTGGATCCTGAGGAGTTCTCTACTTCCGTTTGGACCAAGATTACCGTCAAGAACGGTGCTACCATCATGGGTAATGTCTATGGCGGTGGTGATAATGGTGCTGTGAAGAAGGACACTGATGTACGGATAGGTGAGAGTGAATAGAAGATATCTGGCGAGACAGCTGTTCCTGCGTGTAGCTTAGCTGTTCTCGCATGCGAGACAGCTGTAGCCAGTGACGGGACAGCTGTAGCGGTGGAAAAGTGGTAGGGCTTTTGCAAAAGTGGTACGACTTTCCGAAAAGTGGTATGACTTTTCAGAAAGTGGTACCACTTTTTCGTGTATTAGCTGTAGCCGCGCGCGGGAACAGCTGTCCCGTAGCTGGGACAAGCTAATACAGCGCTGGGATAAGCTAATACAGAGATTGGATGAGCTGTCTTGCGCACATGCGCACACGCGCTCGCGCCTGCGCCGCGCGCAAGGAGTTTTCAAAAAAATGCTTTCACCTTCCACAACCCTTATGTAGAAAGGGATTGTGGCAATCTGACGTTTCACATTGCTTTCACAACGCCATCACACCTATATATCGGTACGAGTATTACTGTCCCATGTTCAACAACAGCTGTCTCGTGAACGAGATACGGTGTGAAATGTCTGTGAAAGCAATGTGAAACGCCTGGAGCCCCCTTCCACCCGCAAAGCACACGCAAACCACTTATATACAGGCACTTCCAGAAATGCGTGAAAGGTGAAGGCAATATTTTGTTTACAACGGTTTGGCACAGGTATTTTTTTCTTACCTTTGACCCTTGGTCAAAGTTGGCTGCACCTCGAAAATGAAAATAAATGCAAATTTATTTTGCATTTTGCTCGGTTTGCACTATCTTTGCAGGCTCAAATAAATATAATAAGGTGAATCAGGAAATAGAACGCAGGCGAACATTCGCCATTATATCGCACCCGGATGCTGGTAAGACCACACTGACAGAGAAGTTCCTGCTGTTTGGTGGTCAAATCCAGGTCGCTGGTGCTGTGAAGAACAACAAGATTAAGAAGACCGCTACTTCCGACTGGATGGATATCGAGAAGCAGCGTGGTATCTCGGTGTCGACATCCGTGATGGAGTTCGACTACACGCCCCCCGTGGACGATGGTTCTCCCGCCGTCGAATATAAGGTGAACATTCTGGATACCCCAGGACACCAGGACTTTGCGGAAGATACCTACCGTACGCTGACAGCTGTGGACTCAGCCATCATCGTGGTGGACGGTGCCAAGGGTGTAGAAACACAGACACGTAAGCTGATGAACGTATGCCGCATGAGGAATACGCCCGTCATCATCTTCATCAACAAGATGGACCGTGAGGGTCGTGACCCCTTCGACCTGCTGGACGAGTTGGAACAGGAGTTGGAAATCAAGGTGCGCCCGTTGTCGTGGCCCATCAACCAGGGTGCGAAGTTCAAGGGTGTGTATAACATCTACGAGAACAAGCTTGACCTGTTCACGCCCGACAAGCAGCGCGTAACGGAAAAGGTCAGTGTGGATATCAACAGTAGTGTGCTCGACGATTTTGTCGGAGAGAGTGACGCGAACAAGCTGCGCGAGGACTTGGAACTGGTGGATGGCGTATATCCTGAGTTCGAGGTAGAGACGTACCGTTCTGCTGAGGTGGCTCCCGTGTTCTTCGGTTCGGCACTGAACAACTTCGGTGTGCAGGAACTGTTGAACTGCTTCGTGGAGATAGCACCCAGTCCCAAGCCTACGAAGGCTGAGGAACGCATGGTGCAGCCCGAGGAGCAGAAATTTACGGGTTTCATCTTTAAGATTACCGCCAATATCGACCCGAACCACCGCTCGTGTATCGCCTTCTGCAAGGTGTGCAGCGGTAAGTTCCAGCGCAACCAACCGTACCTGCATGTGCGTCAGGGTAAGACGCTACGCTTCTCCAGTCCTACGCAGTTTATGGCACAGCGCAAGTCGACCATTGACGAGGCGTGGCCAGGCGATATCGTGGGTTTGCCTGACACCGGCGGTATGTTCAAGATTGGTGATACCATCACTGAGGGCGAACAGCTCCACTTCCGTGGACTGCCTTCATTCTCGCCCGAACTGTTTAAGTATATCGAGAACGATGACCCCATGAAGTCGAAGCAGTTGCAGAAGGGTATCGACCAGTTGATGGATGAGGGTGTGGCTCAGTTGTTTGTCAACCAGTTCAATGGTCGTAAGATTATCGGTACCGTGGGTCAGTTGCAGTTTGAGGTCATCCAGTATCGTCTGGAGAACGAGTACAATGCCAAGTGTCGCTGGGAACCCGTACACCTGTACAAGGCGTGCTGGATAGAAAGTGACGACGAGAAAGAATTGGACAACTTCAAGAAGCGCAAGTACCAGTATATGGCGAAAGACAAGGAGGGTAGGGACGTCTTCTTGGCTGACTCCGGCTATGTGCTCAGTATGGCGCAGCAAGACTTTGGGCGAATTAAATTTCACTTTACCAGTGAATTTTAATTCTAATTGAGAATTGAGAATTGAAAATTGAGAATGACGAGAGAAGAAGATATTAAGAAAGCCGTAGAGGTACTACGAAAGGGTGGTGTGATACTCTATCCGACAGATACCGTGTGGGGCATTGGGTGTGACGCGACAAATGCAGAGGCTGTGAAACGC
>Ga0310695_10004300_pt1 | contig 26501 bp, 40 predicted proteins | sample RumenRJG_04DNA_FD_203882 | JGI IMG/M metagenome (GOLD analysis project Ga0310695, IMG submission 203882) | Bovine rumen microbial communities from Lethbridge, Alberta, Canada - RJG_04 (v2) (version 2) | ecosystem: Host-associated > Mammals > Digestive system > Stomach > Rumen | place: Canada... | reverse complement strand
TACGGAAATGGTACATATCCGTGATGGAAAGAGCCTCTTTCGGCAAGATAGCGATTGTCGTTTCCAATGCACTCATCTTTTACGCGGCGCATGTGGGTACAGGCGTTTGGAGATTAGACACACTGATGATGGCGGTCGTTCTTTGCCTGATGTATATGAGAACCAGAGATGTTCGCTATTGTGTGATTACGCATGTCACATGTAATCTCCTGGGCATCTTCTCTGCTTATTATTTCGTATAAAACAATCTTCTTGCGTTTTGGAGGTTTTATGAATCAATTGCTATATATCGTCTGGAATCCAGACCTCGTGGCATTCAGACTGGGTCCACACAGAAAATCAAGCACTTACAAAAATTTTGTAGGTGCTTTTTTTATTAATTTGCGAACAATGGTGTAATCATCCGCAACGGGAAAAAGATCGTTGTAAAATAAAAAAGAGTATCCGAAAAACCAATTTAGGGACTTTGGGACTTTGGGACTTTTGGGACTTTTTTGAAACAAAAATAGCACGCAATCCTCACGGACAGCGTGCTAATTACTTATTTTCTCATTTTTGCCCTTAGGCAAGTGCCAAAGCAACAGCGGGCGCTAGCCCAGGTGAACAGGCTGAAGCTGTGAGGGCCGTAAGCAGCGCCGTGATAGCGGCGACAACGGCTTGCCCGATAGCCTGAATCCATTTCCATTTATTACTATTCATAACAATAAAGAGACCCACCCCGTCCCTCCCTGCATAGGGAGGGAGATTTGCAGCGGGCATTTTTTAGATTAAACAATTCAATTATCTAACACTCAATTATGGGAGACCGTAAGTCCTCCCTATGCAGGGAGGATTTAGGTGGGTCTCTTTAAGGCTCCGTAGGAGTCTCCTCCTGAGCCTCTGCCTTTGCGGTGATTTCATCCCCGTTAGCGAGATCGGCGGTGTTCTTGAAGGTCAGACCTACGAGCATGGCCTTCACGTGCTTACGTGAGCCGCCATCCACCTTGGTCTCAGGCGTAAACATGACACGCGCGCCCTTCAGATGCTCCGACATGGAGAAGTCGCCGATTTTCTCCACACCACGGGTCGAAATACCGATCTTGAAGGTTCCGAAGCCGTCGATCTTCACGCGTTGTGAGTTCTGGAGGGCATCGGTGATCACCTCCACCATCTCCGTCAGCACGGCCTTGGCATCAGATTTCTTGGCGGTGGAGTTTCGCTGAATGCGCTCCGCAATCCAGTCGAGGTCCACGGTACCGTTGTAAACAGGGCGAGCATACCACTTGTTGTAAGCTCCAGTCATTTTTTCATTGGTGTTCTTCACCATTTTGTACAGATGTGACATTTTTGTAATGTTTAAAGGTTAATGGTTATTGGTTAAAGGTTAATGTTTCGACGATGACTATGACTATGACGATGACTTCTTTCGTCTTTCGTCCTTCGTCTTTTCAAGTTTTGGAGTTTTGGAGTTTTTGAGTTTAGGACATGCCCGCGCGATAGCAGATTCTTCACTCTTCACTCTTCACTTTAAAGATTCTTCACTCTTCACTTTTCGTACTGCAAATAAAGTGCAAGGTGAACGCAGAGCCGAGCTCGCTCGAGCTATGCTGAGCCGCAGCCTTTATTCGCTCTTGCAACTTGTTTGCGAGAGCAAAGTTACGAAGAATCATTGACGCGAAAACCACTTATTTGAAGTAAATGGAAGTTATTGGTTGTTTTTTGTCTTTAATGGAACTAAATGGTTGTTATGACGACCTTCCTTCGTTTAAATGAAGTGGAAGCATTGCAGCCGCTCCATTTAAGCGCTGCTTCCACGGCATTTTTAAAATGCAAAAATGGCATAGAAAACAGGGCTGTTTTATGAAATAATCGGCATTCCTCTTTGTGGATACAGCAATTTTTATTATTTTTGTAATGTAAAAATAAAATCATAAAAGGATAACAAAATGAGCAATTACAAACAGCGTGGGCGCACAGAGTTGGCCCTTCTTTACAATCCTAATCTTGACAGCCGTACGGCATGGCGAAGATTGAGTGCATGGATAGACCAGTGTGAACCACTGAAAAAGGAATTGATGCAAATGGGCTACAATGGGCATCAGCGTACTTTCACACCCAAACAGGTAAATCGAATTATCCATTATCTCGGAGAACCGTAATCCCCTACCTCCCCGAAGGGAAGGAGGGCCTGCGGGTCAATATCCATTAACTCGTTAACATTTGTTTACAGAGCCGATTTTGCGAAAGTGCAGAGTCGGCACTTCTGATGAACCCCCTAAACGCTGGAAAGCCCATAGAGACAGGGGATTTCAATAAGGTCAAATCATCACTTTATCACTTGTTCATCAAATTCAAAAAATGACGACTATAAGGGTATATATATATTTATATATATATAAATATATATATACAATATTTGTTAAAAATTTCCGTGAAATCTGCTGAAACCCTCTCCTGCAAAACGAATTTAGTGAACAAGTGAACAAGTGAACATTTTGTTTTTGCGTTTTTCCCTTTATTTGCTACCACTCATCAGGAGTGTAGTTAATTTAACGACACTATCTTAAAATCTCCAATTTTTACACATTTCTTTTGGGGTTATCAAAACCTTACCTCGCTCGTCGAGAAGTACGTGGGTGAACATCGTGGCTGCCATGTCGAAAGTGGAGAATGGCCGGCAGGCCAATATCAAGGACGTGGAAGAAGGCTATCATCTGGCATTCGAAATTATATAGATATTCTTAAATTCATGGGATTTTTAGTTTAGGCGTTTTATATATTGAGTTGCAGCCTGTCCGTGACGGATGGGCTGCAACGCCTTTATATAAAGGGTAAAAGAGAGATTATCACTTTTTCACTTTATCACTTCATCACTAAATTCGTTTTCGATTCCTTTAAAAATGGCAAAGATATAGCTGTTGACACAAGATAACTTGAAGAAATCATGGTGGTTTAAAGAATTCTTCCTAAATTTAGCTTCGCTGAAGATACTCACGCTCGACAAAGCAAATTAAAACAAGTTTTATTTGCATTTGTGCTCACTTAATCGTATCTTTAGCTTCGCTGAAGATAGGCTGCATCTCAACAATAAAAATAAATGAATTTATTTTGTATTGTCTTCGATTTGCACTATCTTTGCAACAATAAAGTGTGAAGAAAAGGGGATTATGATGAAAAAACTAATTGATATGTTCATGGGGTTGTTGGTTCTATGCCTGATGAACAGCTGCGCGCAAACGCTGACCACGGAAGGGGATGTTGCCTATACGGAGGGCCACAACTATTTCGTGAGGAATGATGTGACGGAGGTTCCCACGATGATCACCACGCAGGAGCAGTTTGAGCGGTATTTCGGTATGGCTGCCGTGATGGGGAAGAACGGGATGCCCACGGCCATCGACTTCGCCAAACAGTATGTCATCGCTGCCGTCATGCCGTTGACGGATATCCAGACTGAAATGAGTGTTCATTCGCTCAAGCAGAAGGGCGATACTATCGTCTTTACGTATCGGGTGAAGCGTGGCGAACAGCAGAGCTATACGATGCGTCCGATGCTGATGATTGTCGTTGACAATAAATATAAGGGTGAAGTAAAGATGGTGGAGGAGGACTATTAGTTCGAAAGCATTTCTTTGAAGACAAACATTTTAACCTAATAATTGTATAACTTATGAAGACAAGATTTTTTATTCTGGCAACTTTGTTGGCATTCACCATGCCCATGTTTGCACAGACAGAGACAAACGAGGTGATTGAGAATATGATGGCGCGAAGGAGCATACGCAAGTATCTTGACAAGCCGGTGGAACACGCGAAACTGGAGCAGATTGCGATTTGCGGCATCAATGCGCCCAGTGGCAGCAACCGGCAGCCTTGGGAGATCTGTATCGTGGAAGACTATGCTTTTATTCAGGGGCTTACTGACATCTACAAGAAGGCCAATCCTGAGCAGGTGAAGCGTGATCCTAATTTTAAGAATATGTTCCGCAATGCGCCGAATCTGATCTGTGTGGCTACGCCGAAAGACCGCGGACAGTTGGATGCGGGTATGCTGGGGGAGAACATGATGCTCGCCGCGCAGTCGCTGGGTCTGGGGACTTGCTGTCTGGGGGGTCCTGTGCGTTTCCTGAAAGCGAATGAGGAGGCGAAGCCTTACCTCGACCGTCTGGGATTCAGCGAAGGCTATGAATTGCTTTATATTCTCGCCATCGGCTATCCTGACGAGCAACCTGCTGCGAAGCCGCGCGACCTGAATAAAATAAAATACGTAAAATAGGCTGCAGATGGGAAAGAGAGTCTTGCTGATTAACGGCAGTCCGCATGAGAACGGGAACACGCGCAGGGTGCTTGATGAAGTGGCTGAAACGTTGCAGAAGGAGGGCATTGAGACCGTAACGGTTGACCTCGGGAAAGCTGCCGTGCAGGGATGCATTGCCTGCGGATGGTGCGGACGTACAGGGCGGTGCACGTATGGCGATGCGCTTTATACAAAGGTGAGGGATGTGCTTGCCGACGGTATTGACGGACTGGTGGTCGGGTCACCCGTCTATTACGGAGGTCCCAACGGTTCGCTTTGTGCGCTGATGGACCGTGTGTGCTATTCGCTGAGCCGTTACCTGATGTTCAAGCCGGCTGCCAGTGTGGTGGTTTGCCGTCGTGGTGGTGCCACTGCGGCTTTTGAGCGTCTGAACATGTATTTTACGATGCTGAACATGCCGCTGGTGACTTCGCAATACTGGAATATCGCTTACGGTCATTCGCCGAGGGAGGTGGAGCGTGACGAGGAGGGATTGCAAACCATGCGTACGCTCGGCCGAAACATGGCCTGGATGATCAAGCGGCTGAATGTTGCAGAGGAAGGGCATCCTGAACTGGAGGTGCGTGTGCGCACGAGCTTTCTAAAATAGACAATGAATTGTTGTATTAAAAATCATACTTATGAAAAGAATCTTATTATCAATTTTGACAGTGGCTTTCGCGCTGACGGGAATGGCTCAGGAGGCGCTGTTTGCCGGTACGCAGATTGAATCGCCCGTGGTGAACGGTGACGGTTCGGTGACGATCAATGTGTTTGCCCCAAAGGCCGTGAAGGTGGAGGTGACGGGTGATTTCCTCCCCATGGCCAAGGTGGAGACTCCCTATGGCGTTCAGGAGACGCAGGGCTCTGCTGAGTTGAAGGAGGGAAAGAACGGGGTGTGGAGCTTCACTTCGCAGCCGCTTGCCCCAGAGCTCTACAGCTATAGTCTGACGGTTGACGGGATGCGTATGCTTGATCCTTCGAATGCTTACATCAACCGCGACATCGCTACGTTCACCAATATCTTCATCGTTTCGAAAGACAAGGGTGACAAAGGTGATTTCTACAAAGTGAACGAGGTGGCTCACGGCAATGTGGCGAAGGTGTGGTACGACAGTCCTACGCTGAAGATGAAGCGCCGCATGACGGTTTATACGCCTGCGGGGTATGAGAAGGGCGGACGCTATCCGGTGCTTTATCTGCTTCATGGTGCCGGAGGTGACGAGGATGCCTGGACGACACTCGGGCGCGCGGCACAGATCATCGACAACCTGGTGGCACAGGGAAAGGCCAAGCCCATGATTGTGGTGATGCCCAACGGTAATCCCAATTGCCAGGCTGCTCCCGGCGAATGGTCGAGGGGTATGTATAAGCCTTCGTTCATGGGCCATCAGGACGGTAAGGCCGAGGCCACGATGGATGAGAGTTTCAAGGATATCGTGAGTTTCATAGATGCGAACTACCGTACGCAGAAGAACCGTAATGGGCGTGCTGTCTGCGGCTTGTCGATGGGTGGCGGCCACACTTTCCACATAGCCATGCGCTATCCTGAAACGTTTAATTATTACGGACTCTTCTCTGCAGGTCTGCATCTTGACGGGAACATCGATCCGCAGGCTCCGTTCTATGAGCAGCTGATGGCCAACAAGGAGGCTCAGGCGAAGCTTCAGAAGCTTTTCAACAGCCGTCCGAAGCTCTATTGGATCGCCATCGGTAAGACGGATTTCCTGTACAAGAGCAATACTGATCTCCGCAGATATCTCGATGAGCAGGGCTACAAATATGAATACCGTGAAACTGACGGTGGCCATATCTGGCGCAACTGGCGCATTTACCTGACGGAATTTGCCCAGAAGATATTCAAGTAAATCATGAAAAAAAGAAGCCGCCGGCTAAAAAATAGTCGGCGGTTCTTCGTTTGTACGTTTGTGGAGAGGAATTGGCTTCGCCCATCCCATACTGCTCGCCGCAGGGGCCCCTGCAAGCATTTAGAAAGTCGCAATACGACAGTCTTTTTTTATTCTGCCTCAACCATCAAGCTTGCTTGAAATGGCCGAGGCATAATAAAAAAGGACACCCTTACAGGTGTCCTTTCTAAATGCTTGCGGAAGGAGAGGGATTCGAACCTTCCGTACTTGTATGCTGAGGGTCAGCCGCTTGCGCTGGCTTTTCACCATGTCTTCCTGTCCGGGTAAAACAATGGTAACGCTTTCCTATGGCGCCTCGTATGTGGTAATCACATAGCCTGCCTTGTCGGTGAAGTCGCCTTCCTTGTCTGCCATTCTCAGGGAGCCGTCCTCACGCAGGATGTAGAGTTCGTCACGGTTCCCGATCTCGTCTTGGATGATGAATCGGTTTCCCTTCCTGATGAGGCCGCGGTACTGTCCGTTTTCGATGGAGAAGTATTTGCCATCCTTCTCGCCTATGAGAATGGTCATGCTGTAGTCAGGCTGGAACCTGTTCTCCACCTTCCACATTCCCAGATACCTGATGTCCTCGTCAGCCGTATCCGTTGCTACGGTGTCGACCATCACGGTGTCGTACACTATTGAGTCCGCATCATTTGATGCGCTACCCGTTTTTCCCTGGTTGCATGCTGCAGCCACCATGGCACACAGCAGCAGTACTGTCGTCTTCTTCATCATCTCATCCGGTTGCGTTGTGATGTAACCACGGAGAACACCTGCCTGACGTCTGCCAGGTTCAGCACCTCGTCCTTATACATCGGGTTAAGCGAATGTATGGTGATGGTATGCTCACCGACGTTGTGTTCGACGATGCGCTTAACCAGAATACCGTCCTTATGCACGATCACGAAGTCACGCTTGTTGATGTGCAGCTGGTCGTTCTTGTAGTAGTCCTGCTCCACCTCTCTGCAGATCAGGATCTCTCCGTCCTTGTACGAATCGGTCGTACCGTCGTCCATGGAGTCTCCACGGACCTCAAAAGCCACATAGTTTCCAGTCATTTTTCTGTCGGGGATGAAGGGAACTGTCGGCAGCGAGTCGATGTATTCAGCGTCACCGTATCCTGCCAGGTAGCCGGCATAGGCGTATGCCGACACTACGGGCACGTTGACGATGTTCATGTCGAGCAGCTTCCTGAGGCCGCCCACGCCTTCGAACAGTTCCAGAATTCTCGGGTCTAATTTGTCCAGGCTAATACTCTTCTCCTCTTCGGGTACATTTATATCGTACGATATGAAGAAATCCTTCGGAAGCTGAAATGTCGTGATGATTTTCTTCTTGATGTCATCAGACACACTCGGGTATTTCCCGGAGCGTTTGTCGGTAAAGAAAAGCCTGTCTATGCGCTGCTGGCTTACGCCTATGAGCCTGGCGAAGCCTGAGCTGTTCCTCTTTCCCACCTTCTCGAGCATCAGGTCGTAAACCTGCCTGTTTTCGTATGGGAGTTCCTCCCTTCTGATTTCATTCTTAGCCATTTTACAAACGCCGTTTGGTTAAACACTGTTAAAAATTCACTCAATTTTATCTATATTCCAAACTTTGTTTGTATATTTGCATCGGTTTTACAAACCTACATACAAACAAGATTGGAACAGCGCAGGGAAAAATCCCTAATTTGTTTGTTATCGGACTACAAAAATAAAGGATTCCCGCGTAACTTCCAAACAATTTGAGAATTTTTAACCAAACAAACAAAAGTTTTTAAGAATGGAAAAGATTACCATCGAGGACATCCGCGCCATCCGTCCTGACAAAGAGCTCGTCAGACAGCTTCCCGACCGTCTGGCATGCAACTCGGCCCGCAACCTTGTGAGCCATGTCAACGTGACCTATCCCGTTGATGGTTACCGCTATACCGCATCCGTGCGTGAGGGTAACATCATTATCGTCAAACTCATTCCTAACGAAAAATAGTACAGCTATGATCATCTTCATCTTAACAGTCATCGTCGTCATGGTCGCAGACGTCATCACGTACTGCCAGGAGAACGACATCAACCTTAACGTGGAGGAATAGCCATGCAGATAGAACTTGCCCAGCGTGACATCGACCGCATCGCACATCGCGTCGCCCTTATCCTGCTCAACAAGCTGCAGGGTGACACCATCGGCAGCGAGGAGTGGGTGAGTACCCGGGAGGCGGCACGCATCCTTGGCGTCAGCGAGAACTGGCTTCGTCAGACCAAAGACCGCTATCCGCATGTCAAGGGCGGCGGTTCCCAGCAGTCCCAGCTCCGCTTCCTCCGTTCCGGCCTCATCAAGTCATTCGGCGCTGAGGCTTCCCAATGATCTGTCAGTATCTTCATAAATTACTTTTTTTTGTGATGTGAGCATTAAATTAAAAATTAAAGTATTTATCTCTCATGAACATGTGGCCCGGCCGCTGGGAAGCACCCAGGCCACGAAAAGGAGAGTTGGCTGAGAGGCTGAAAGCACCGCACTGCTAACGCGGCTGTCAGAAATGGCACGGAGGTTCGAATCCTTCACTCTCCGCAAGGGCAGCGGCCCATTGAAAAGTTCTTTTATCATTCTCTATACATATTTAAGAGTCAAAAGTTTTCAACATTTTTCAGCCGGTTCGTGAGAATAGGCTGTTTTACAAACCCGGTACCAAAAGACCTGTAAACGGAGCAACAGGCTGTAATATTCCACTGAGCGGTGGTTCGAATCCACCTGGTACCGCTCTTATCTGAAAAGATGGAAACTGGCCTACCACAAGCCCAACTGATGACAGCCCGGAAAGACGGGCACCCGGTACCGAAAGACCAGTAAATGGGCAACTGGCAAGTAACAGTAGGATGAGCGGCGGTTCGAATCCGCCCGGTACCGCACAGACAAGTCCTCTTGGTATGGAGCATCAAGGCTGCCATGCCGCAATCCAAAGGAGAGGCATTCGTTCTTTGACTTCATGGTGAACTACATAAAATCTCCTCAAGTCCGTGTGGACGGATAAGAGGTTTCTTTCCGTAATTTTTTACGGAGGGAGGTTTGATTTAGATCTTACGGCCTCAGGGCCAAATCTTTAAAAAGAAGAACATCGCTTCACATGCAAACGCGCGAATGGCTTAGTCGGGAGGTGGCGTCCCCGGATGTGTCCCACAGTGATTTCACTTTTGTCATTTCATATAATATAATTCACAGATCCGCGTAGCTCAGTGGGCCAGAGCATTCTCACTTGCAGGATTCGTCCTGCATACTGGGGAAAGTCGCAGGTTCGAATCCTGTCGCGGGTCCTACGATTCTTGTACTTGTTTATTATTATTGATTAGTTGATTCTAAGCTATATTCTAAGCCGGCGGGCTTTATTTCGTAGTTAAGATAGTGTTATGTTATTGATAAGTTAGTAGATTTTAATCCGTGATGGATGAATGGTTTACACTGATTTCCAAAATTCACTCTTCCGCCTCCGTCGTGAGACGCGGGCGGTTTTCACTGAAAATCCCCAAAACCTATATACAATGTCAAAACAAAAGATTCCACAGACCCCCGACGGCCGGCTGCTCAACTACGATGCCCAGGGCCGTCCGCTGGCTTTCGGTGCCAAGCCTTCCATCCGCTACACCGTCGATGCCGAACCATGGAAGATGTGCGGCTACTCCAAGAAATGGCTACCGCTCTCCGAATTCGATAAGAGCTCCCGGCCAAACTCCAAAGACGGCTACATGTCCGTATGCCGTGAATACATGAAGAAGATCTACGACAGCAAGTCGCAGGTAAAGGCCGAAGTTGCCAAAGAAAAGGCTAAGGCTGCAGAGTCCAAGAAGTCCGAGAAAGCATCCAGCGTTCCGTCTGTTGCGGTGTCAACGCAACCCTCATCCCCGCTGTCTGCCTTCGACATCCCCTCACTAATCCGCGAGCTCAAGTCACGCGGTGTTCACGGCACGATCTCCTGGGAAAATAAAGAAACTTTCTAGCCATGAGACCACGCAAACTGTCCGCTGAGCAGGCCGAAGACCTTCACGACTTCCAGCGGAGTCTCTCTCTCGCCATCAGGAACTACATGCGTGTCCATCACGTACGCCTCAACAGGCTGACCACAAAGGCAGGGCTGTCCACCAACGCGCTCAACAACGCCATCATACGCGACAACATCACAGTCGTCACTCTCATCAAGATAGCACGTGCCATCAATCTTAAAATCATCCTAAAAGAAGAAGAAAATGAATCCAGTGAATCTTAACCTGCACGTTGAGATCGGCGTAACGCCCGAACTCCGTGACATCCTTCACGCCCTCCTTCAGGGCACACTCCAGTTCAATCTCGCCGAGGCTAAGCCCCAGCAGCCCGAGCCCGCTCCTGTAAAGAAGCAGGAAGCCCTCGACCTCGACCCTAAGGAGATCCCCACACCCGAGCAGCAGCTCACCTCCATGGCGGCAGCCGTAGAGGCCAACCCTGCCCTCGAGACCTTACTAAAGTCCATGGACCTCGAACTCGTTGAGGCCAACTCCGCAGAGGTCGTCCGCAAGGCCATGGCCAACTGTCGCACGCGCATCTGCGGTGAGGGCTACACCAAGGAAAGCCCCTTCTTCCGTGAGCTCACAGGTGAGTTCAAGCGCCTGGCAGCCCTCCTCGGTGTCAAGAAGCCGTCAGAACTCCCCGTCGAGAAGGTGGAGGCATTCGTTCTGGCCATCTCCCAGCTCAAGGTTGAGGATGGTAAGTTGGTAACCGAAGAAGCTCCCTTCTAGACTATGCCCAGCCAACACGCTTTCCTGAGCCCCTCTGCAGCGCACAGGTGGCTCAACTGCACACCGGCTCCGGCACTGGAGCGGGGCATCGACGATCCCGGCAGCGACTTCGCCCGTGAAGGCACTCTCGCTCATGCCTATTGTGCCAAGCGCCTCAAGGAGTTCCTTCATCTCCCCACGGATGATGAGGACAACGAGATTGCAGAGCTCTCTGAGGGCTACCACACCGGCGAGATGGAGGAGTATGTCGATTTCTATGTCTCCGAGGTCATAGGCCGCTACAACGAGGCTCTGTCCCACACCCGCGACGCCATGCTGCTTGTCGAGGTGCAGCTCGATTTCTCCAAGTGGATACCTGAGTCTTTCGGCACTTCCGATGCTGTCATCATCGCTGATGGGCGCATGGATGTCATCGACTTCAAGTATGGCAAGGGTGTCTTCGTCAAGGCTGAGCGCAATCCCCAGATGATGATCTACGGACTCGGTGCCTACGAATTCTTCTCTGATGAGTACCGCATCGACGAGATCCGTCACACCATCATCCAGCCGCGACTGGGCAATGTCTCCGACTATACCGTCTCCATCCCCGAGCTTATCTCCTGGGCAGAGTCTGTCCTCAAGCCCCGAGCCTCCATGGCCTTCCATGGTCGAGGTGAGACGGTTCCGGGTGAATGGTGTCAGTTCTGCAAGGCAAAGGCCCGCTGCCGTGGCCTGGCCACCAAGGCTGTCGAGACCGTACGCCGTTTTGAGTCCCCCGATTACGTCACAAAACAGGAGATGGAGTCCGAGATTCTCCCTTCACTCCCCGTCATCCGCACGTGGCTCGAAGGCATTGAGAAGTTCGCACTCGAGCAGGCACTCTCCGGAGTCACCTATCAGGGCTTCAAGGTCGTTGCCGGACGTTCCGTCCGCAAGATCACCTCTCCCGAGATTGTCGAGGCTGTCCTCGAATCCAACGGCTATGCTGAAGAGTCCTACATGCGTCCCCGCGAGCTCCGCACCCTCACCGACCTCGAGCGGCTGGTGGGTAAGAAGAAGTTCAACGAACTCTGCGGTGCCTACATCGAGAAGCCCCAGGGCAAGCCCACCCTCGTCCCCGAGTCCGACAAGCGTCCACCCCTGAGCGCTGCCGATGATTTCCGTGACTTGTAAATTTACAGTACTTTGCGGCACAGCCGCAAACAACAATAAACCATATTCATAATGAAAACATTCAGGCTGGCTGTACAGCCTCAGTCCGAGGATTTATTCACTCGGAAACTACCTTATATTTTTGAGTATCAGCCCTTTTAGACTTACATGCTGTCAGTACCTTCAAATTTAAGGGTAGATACAGCTGATGATGGCGATAGCTACCTTTTCCGTTGCTGTCAGTACCTTCAATTTTAAGGGTAGATGCAGCTAATAACATATTTTTAAACTATGGTGCAAAGCTGTTAGTACCTTCAAATTTAAGGGTAGATACAGCATTATCTCAATTGTTTGCTGTCAGTTTTAAGGGTAGATACAGCCCCGGGAACTTCTTCTTGATGAGCGACTGACTGCCAGTACCTTCAAAATCCAAGGGTAGATACAGCCTCTGCCGGTTTTGGCTTCCGGTGCTGTCAGCACCTTCAAATCCAAAGGTAGATACAGCCTTTGCCGGTTTTGGCTTCAGCCTATCAGCACTTTTAAATTTAAAGGTAGATGCAGCTCTTACAATACCATAAAAATCAAAAGGTAGATACAGCTGTGAGACGGAGGGTTTTCAGCACCATCAAATCCAAAGGTAAATACAGCAACTGAGACGCTAAGACATTAAAAGGTAGATACAGCTGAACCGTCATCCCTAAAAAGGTAGATACAGCAGAAAATGAGGGCAGATACATAACCAAAAAACTCCGACTAAAAATGGTAATCACAAGAAAAATCGAATTACGGATCGACGAATCCGACAAGGATCTGCGCAACGCCTACTACAAGAAGCTGCGCGACCATCGCAACATCGCCGTCAAGGTGGCCAACATGACGGCCAGTCACCTCTTCGCCCTCGACAACACCATGCCCTATCTCTCAGAAGAAGATCGGGAGCATGTCACCTTCCTGGGCGTCAAGGGAGATGCGGCCACCCGTCAGAACGCACCCTACGTGGCAGCCTCCCAGGCTTTCAAAGGTCAGGCTGATATGTCCATGGTCACCTGCGTCATCCAGAACGTGCGCAAGATGTACCAGAGCGACTGCGAGGGTGGAGGCATGTGGCAGCGTTCCCTGCGCTCCTACAAGGCCGACCTCCCCGTACCCTTCAAGAAGGGGCAGTTCCTCCGCCTCCGCTTCGAACAGCGCATCAACGGTGAAGGCAAGCCCTTCGAATGCTGCTGCTTCACGCTCATCGGCATCCCCTTTGCCATGCGTTTCGGACGTGACCGTTCCAACAACCGCGTCATCGTCCAGCGCATCGTCAATGGTGAATATAAGATGTGCACCTCCTCGCTCCAGGAGAAGGACAACAAGTGGTTCCTCCTGCTCTGTGTCGATATCCCCGACGAGAAGCAGAAGCTCATCAAGGGCAAGAAGCTCTACGCCTATCTGGGCATCGACATTCCTATCGTCTGTGCCACGGAGGTCTCTGCCAATCGTGAGTACGACAGCGGCATCCGCTTCTTCCAGATAGGCTCCAAGGAGGAGTTCCTCCACCGCCGCATTCAGATCCAGGAAGCCCGCCGCCGCTGCCAGATAGCCAACCGCTACACGGTGGGTGGTCATGGCCGCCGCCATAAGACACAGGCGCTCGACCGCTTCTCTGAGCGTGAGGCCAACTACGTCACCACCAAGCAGCACACCTACTCCCGTCTGCTCGTCAATGAGGCCGTCCGTCACAACTGCGACACCATCGTCCTCATGCAGCAGCAGCAGCGCGAGGAGCTTGCCCGCGAAGGCCATAATAAGGTCGAGACCGCTCAGGATGCTGAGAACCGCTTCCTCCTGGTCAACTGGTCCTACTACGGTCTGAAAGACAAGATCACCTACAAGGCCAAACGCTATGGCATCGCCATCACCGAAGAGGCATAGCCATACCCGCCTATCCGCTTATCCGCCTAGGTCATAGTCATCGTCATGGTCATCGTCATGGTCATCGTCATCGTCATAGTCATGTATCTACCCGCTTACCCCTTTTTAAATCAAAATACAATGCCAAAATCAAATTTCAATCCCGTTCTCGACACCCCCATAGGGGAAGGTGCGAACAAACGTACGGCCCTCGAGTTTGTCACCGATCTGCTCCGCCGCCAGGATGAGAACACCATCCGGCTCGAGTGTGCCAAGTCCATTAACAACACCCTGCGTCAGTACAACAATATGTTTCGTACGGCTGTCTACGCAGAGCGTTACCGACTCCTCGGTATTAAGTGATTTTCCAGACATTATTAATTTAATTTTATCAAGCATTATGATTACACCAAAAGTCGACGATTCACGCATCGTCTTCGGCCCATGCCGCCTCAGTTATGTCCACGTCTTCGAGAAATGGGTTCCCGAGGGCGAGAAGGAAGGAAAGTATTCAGTCACCATCCTCATTCCAAAGAGTGAGAAGCAGACCCTCAAGGCCATCAACGAGGCCATCGAGAATGCCAAGAAGAAGGCCGTTGCCGCCAAGTGGGACGGCAAGGAACCCAAGAAACTCGATATCGCCCTGAAGGACGGTGACGAGAAGGAGGATGAGAACTTTGCCGGTCACTGGTACATCAATGCCAAGTCAAACACCCGTCCGGGCATCATCGACCGCCACAAGGCTCCCATCACCGACGAGGAGGAAATGTACTCCGGCGTCTGGGCCTACTGCTCCGTAGCTTTCTTCGGCTATAAGGTTTCCGGCAATGCCGGTGTAGCCGCTGGCCTCAACAACCTCATGAAGTTCAAGGACGACGAGCACTTCGGAGGCAAGCAGTCTGCCGACTCCGACTTCTCCGACATCGACTCCGAGGAAGACGACGACCTCTAATCTCTCCCAGGATGCAGGGCACACCCCTGCATCCTCTCAAAAACAAAACTTACCCGCTTACCCGCTTATCCGGTTATCCGTTTAAAACAACCCATCAATGAACGATATTCTTGCAGTCATCCCAGGCACCATGGACGAGATGTCCTTTCCCGTCTGCAAAGGCAACAGCCGCCTGTCCAAGAAGTGGACCAACACCACCGTCAAGTGGTCGCGTCTGGTCACTCGCATAGCTTCCACCACGCGAACCTCCGAGACCGTGGCCGAATATATGGCCATGTCACGCGACGAACAGGCTCAGATCAAGGACATCGGCGGCATCGTCTGCGGCTCCTTGAAACATGATAAGACATCATCCGACAAGCAGCTGGCTGGCCGCAAGACCAAGGAGAACATCCTCTCTCGCTCCATCCTGACATTCGATATGGATGAATGCCCCGCGGGCTTCAACCCCCTGCCGCTCATCCGCGAGAAGCTGCCGGGTGTCGAGGCCATTGCCTACACCACCCATAAACATACGCCCGAGGCTCCCCGCTGGCGTGTCTTCATCCCCCTCTCTGAGTGGGTCAGCCCCTTCTACTATGAAGCCATGGCACGCAAGGTGGGAGCGGAGATAGGCATGCAGTTCATGGATAAGACCACATTCCAGTATAATAGGTTAATGTACTGGCCGTCAACGTCCATCGACGGTGAGTTCATCTACGACCGGGTGGAAGGTCTGCCCATCAGCCCCCGCAAGTTCTTCGAGAAGTTCCCGGCTCTGAAGCGTGAGTCGGCATGGCCGCGACATCCCGATGAGGAACAGCAGCCCAAGGTGTCGCCGCTCCAGGAACCTGAGGGTGAGTATTCGTCCGGAGGAAAGCCTGCAGTGTCATCCGAGAAGACGGGCATCATCGGCGCCTTCTGCCGGGCCTACCCGATAGAGGAGGCCATTGCCCTTTTCCTCTCCGATGTCTACACACCGCATGGCTGTGGCCGCTACACTTATGTCAACGGCTCCAGCAGCAAAGGTCTGGTCATCTATGAGGGGCAGTTTGCCTATAGCAACCACGCCACCGACCCAGCCAACACCGGGCACGACCTCAATGCCTTCGATCTCGTCCGCATCCATAAGTTCGGCTATCTGGATAAGAAGTCCGGAAAGAACACCCTGCCACAGAACATGCCCAGCTATAAGGCGATGACCAAGTTCGTCATGGATGATCCGCGCGCCGGTGCCATCTTCCGGGCAGAGAAACAGGCTGAGGCCGCTTCCGATTTCGACGGTATCTCTGATGAAAAGAAGCAGAAGCTCAACACTCAGCCCGACTTCTCCTTCGTCGAGACGCTGAAGATTGACGGGAAGGGTAAGTACACCAAGGATTTCATCAATCAGAAGATCATCCTGCTCAACGACCCCATACTTTCGCGAATCCGCTTCGATGAGTTCCATCATCAGGATGTCATCGACGATCCTTCGCTGCTCAACTGCAAGGCGCACGAGGTCACCGACCAGACCTGCTGGAACGTGGCCATGCACATCCAGAACACCTATGGCATCAGCTTCTCCACTGAAGAGCTGGCCAAGGCCATTATCGGCATCCGCGATGAGCACCGCTTCAATCCTGTCCAGGACTACATCCTCACAGAGAAGTGGGACGGCAAATTCCGCATCGATGATGTGCTCATCCGCTTCCTCGGAGCTCCTGACACACCGCTCGTGCGTGCACAGACCCGCAAGTGGTTCATCGGTGCTGTCCGTCGTGTCTTCGAGCCGGGCGAGAAACTCGACTACATGCTCGTCCTCACAGGTCCCCAGGGCGTCGGTAAGTCTCAGTTCCTCTCCATCATTGCCAACAACGGCAAGTTCATGGACGACTCGGCATCCTTCGACATGCGCGACAAGGAACTCATCGAACACCTTAACTCTGCCTGGATTCTCGAGTTTGCGGAGCTCAATGGTTTGAAGTCCATCAAGGAGACGGAGAAGGTCAAGTCCTTCCTCTCTCAGTGCAAGGATTTCATGCGCTCTGCCTACGCCCGATTCGGTGAGAACTACTACCGCCATTGTGCACTGGCGGCTACCACCAACGAGTCCTCGTTCCTCTCTGACACCTCCAGCCGCAAGTTCTGGGTCATCCCGGTAGCGGCCAACAGGCCTTTCCGTGAGTGGAGCAGACTGCTGCGTGAAGAGGTTCACCAGCTGTGGGCTGAGGCTTATGTGGCCTACAAACAGGGCGAGCCTAACTTCCTGGATGATGAACTCGAGGCGGCTGCACGTACGGAGCAGGCCGGACGCAACACAGCGGCCGAAGACCCCATGCTCGGTATCATCATCGCCTACCTCGACTACACGCTGCCTTCAGGATGGCGTGAACGCTCACGCGAAGACCGCTGCAACCACATCCGCACACACACCGAGAACGACCTTAATCTTACCATCCGACGCAACTCCATCTGTGCTGCCGAGGTTAAGAACGAGCTTGAATACTGGTTCCGTCAGTATCAGACCAAGCAGGCGTCACAGTATGTCAACCGCCTCCTGGAATTGACGGGGTGGGAGAAGTTCGACGGTGGCAATGCCCATGTCATCGACAAGATCTACGGGCGTCAGCGCAACATATTCATACGTCCGGGCACTGATGGGCAGGATGAGGTCGTCACGTCTGCCGACGTAATGCCGTCGCAACACGCTCCCTCAGCACCCGTCAACGCCCCTGTATCCCGTGGAATTTTCGATGATGACGACGACGACCTATAAAGACTCCGAGAAATACATCGAGCGATATTTATGCCAGCAGGTGCAGGGTAGGGGAGGCCTTTCATTGAAGTACTCTAATCCCGGTCTCATCGGCTTCCCCGACCGCATCTGCCTCCTTCCCGGCGGCATCGTCTTCTGGGTGGAGCTCAAATCCCGTGGCCGCAAGCCCACCCGCATCCAGCAGATCCGCATCGCCGCTCTCCGCGCCCTCGGTCAGCAGGTCCACGTCATCGACAGCATCTCCCAAATCGACGATCTGCTAAACAAAACTCTAAACTCTAAACTCTAAACTCTAAACTCTAAACTCTAAAGATTCTTCACTCTTCACTCTTCACTCTTCACTTAACACATGCGCTACACCCCTCACCCCTACCAGCAGAACGCCTTCCGCTGGATCATCGACCATCCGCGCTGCTGCCTCTTCCTCGACATGGGACTGGGCAAGACTGTCGTCACCCTCACAGCCTTCCAGTGGCTGCAGGAATCCCTCGACGTCGAGCGCTGCCTGGTTGTTGCTCCCAAGAAGGTCGCTGAGACCACCTGGACGTCAGAGGCTTCCAAGTGGGACCACCTCTACAGCCTCCGCGTCTCTAAGGTCATGGGCTCCCCGGCTCAGCGCATGAATGCTCTCGACGACGATGCTGATATCTATGTCATCGGACGCGACTCGTTCTCCTGGCTATGTGAACACTATGGCTACCGCCTGCCCTTCGACATGCTTATCATCGATGAGCTCACGTCCTTCAAGACGCACTCATCAAAGCGTTTCAAGGCCATGCGCAAGGTCACACCGTTGTTCTCACGTGTCATAGGCCTCACCGGCACACCGGCACCCAACAGCCTCATCGACCTGTGGGCACAGCTCTACTGCATCGACATGGGCAACCGCCTGGGCAAATCTCTCACCCGTTATCGTGATGAGTTTTTCCACTTAGTCCGCTGGAACAACATCGTCATCCGCTGCACGCCCCGCCGGGGTGCTGAGGATATCATCCGTCGCAAGATTGCCGACATCTGCCTCTCCATGCAGGCCAAGGATTATCTCCAGCTGCCACGCCTCATCGTCCACGATGAGCATGTGGAGCTCTCCGAGCGGGTCCTCACCGGCTACCAGCGCTTCGAGCGCGACCACGTGCTCGATTTCCTCTCTGAGCATCAGCCCGACGATGAGGCCGGTCCCATCCTCGCCGACAATGCGGCTGCACTCATCAGCAAACTTTCTCAGTATGCCAATGGTGCCATTTACGATGCTGACCGGCAGGTCCACAGCGTCCATGATGAGAAGCTCGACCGCCTCGAGGAACTTGTGGAGGCTGCTGCCTCGCCTGTACTGATCTTCTATCAGTACCAGCACGACATCCCCCGCATCACCGACCGCTTCAAGGGCCACACCGTCCGGCTCTATCAGGGAGAGCAGGATCTGCTCGACTGGAATGCCGGCAAAATCGACATCCTCCTGGCACATCCGGCATCCACGGCCTACGGCCTAAACCTGCAGCAGGGCGGCCACTACATCATCTGGTTCGGAACAGGCTGGAACCTCGAGCTCTATCAGCAGGCCAATGCCCGCCTCTACCGGCAGGGTCAGCAGCACCCCGTCATCATCTACAATCTCGTCTGCAGCGGCACCGTCGATGAGCGTGCACTTGTAGCACTCCGCAACAAAGACTCCGTTCAGCAGAAGCTACTCCGTGAACTCCGTTACCTCAAACAAAAGTACCAATCCGCATGAACTACCGCATCTTCCGTAACCGTGCCCGGTTCTATGTCTACAAGCAGGAAGCCGAAGGCATCTACTCCTGCCTGGACAATACCGCCTCCAAAACCTATCAGGAAGCAAAAACCAAAATTCCCAAAAATGAGCAATAATCCCGATTACACCTACACCTACAAAGCCGCCCTCCGCATCCTGTGGACAGGTCTCGCGATCTTCATGACCTGCTGGTGGCGTACAATCCGCACCGCTTTCGTCGATGCCGGTCTTTTCCTTGTCAAGCACCCCATAGCAGTTTTCCTGCTACTCTCTTCTTTCATTATGATGTTCGTCTCCATGGCAAAGGCTCGCGTAGAGCGTGACCGCGGCGAGATCATCAACTACGAGCTCACCCTCCGCCTCGACTCCATCATGGCGTCCCAACCTTCCGATTATCATCCACAATTTAATCCTATCAACAATGAAAAGAAAACAGAAACTCGTCCGTAACCTCTACACAGGCTACAAGATGGTCGTTGAATTCGTCGCCATCGTCAACAAAGTCGCTTACTACGTCAACGTCGACAACCCCGAAAACGTCTACACAGAACTTGAAATCGCCAGGCTATGAAATGAGTAAGCCAGAGATTCCGCGAAAGCTCATTGAGAATCCCCCGCTCTTCGCAACGCCGGAGATGACCTGTGCCTGCTGCCATCTGGTGAGAGGCTGCAAGGAGTGCTGTGCCAGGTGCCCAGCTCCATGTAATTCTTCACACGAATGTGCGCTGAAGCTGCAGAGAATCACCGGCGACGACAGTTCCGACTGGTGGGTTGGCGTCACACGTGTCATGAGCGACTGGTGTTGGGAAAACAGCGTCCCCGACCACCTCATCAACAAGCTAAACCGTAGCGGTTAACCGCTCACCCGATTACCCGCCTAAAAATATAAGTGTGCAAATAGTGAGTAATAACAAATAATGTTACAAGATGAACGATAAGTAACCGCACACTTAACCGGGGCTGGGCGCGTTGGTGGCACGCCCGCCCCATTCTTCACTCTTCACTTAAAAGACATGACAAAGACATTTGAACAGGAATGTGCGGATGGTCGCTTTGAGTTCAACCCAAACCGCAGCTTTGAAGAACGGTGCGAAATCGTAAGGCGCACCGCCATCACCAGTGATATGACCTACGAAGAACGACTGGCCGCACAACGCCGCCGGTATGGATTGTAACAATTAAAACATCAAGGAACTATGAACGAGAAAACAGGAAAGCTCATCATCGGCCAAGGCGTGAAAATCATGGTCGGCAACAAGCCCGTAGGCTTTGCCAAAGGCGGAATGCTGACATCCCAAGTGGAAGACGATGGAGCAACGAAGGACAGCGGTGCATGGCAGAACCCGATTCATCATTCTTACGAGATAACAGGCAAGGCCACAGTAACTAACGTGGGCGACTCCATCCACGAACTGCTCAACGATATACCGAGCAAGGTTGACGTGGAGATTTGCCGTGAGCTCGGCAAGATGCCACGCAAGATGAAGAAAGCCTACCGCATAGGCTCACGATACCGCCGCGACACAAAATGGAAACGTAAAGCAAAACTCTATGAGCGTCGCTTCATCTACCGTCTGCCAAATGCCGAAATGGTTGTGACCCGTGAGCAGATGGGAGTGCTCGAAGCGACCATCAAGGGCAGCGGCTTGCAATACAACCCCGATGCTCATATTAGCGGAAAGGACATCGACAAGGCTCTGGCCGCATACGTCAAGCAGCGGTAGCAAATTCTTCACTCTTCACTTTTTAAACTCTTCACTTAATATGAAAAAGATAGTACCCTACAATTACATCGACCATTTAGAAGAAGATGATGCTGTCGGAATTGATGAGATGAGCATCACCTACATCCAGCCCACTATGCTCAACAGATAAGCATAAGGGAAAGAATTTAGAAGGTGTTTCTAATAGTCTTTATGGAGTTAAAAATGAACGTAGTTACAAGGTTTGGTCTAATATGTTATTAAGAACTATTGATAATCCACTGAAGAAAAATTTCCCCACTTACGAAGAATGTGTGTTGTGTGAAGAATGGAAAGAATACGCAAATTTCAAGGTATGGTATGATAATCCAGAAAACGGTTATATGGAAGGTTATGACTTAGATAAAGACCTTTTATCTAATGGAAGAAAAATATATAGTCCAGAAACTTGTTGTTTTATTCCTAAGCATCTCAACTTTCTCCTCCGTAATAAGCAAAAACACGACGGGCTTCCAAACGGTGTATATAAAAATGGGAATGGGTATCAATCTCGTTTTACATATAAAGGAGAAAAACACTTCAAACAGCATAAGACAATTGAGGACGCTGAAAAAGAGTATCAGCAAATTAAAAGGGCTACAATAAAAAATGAAGCCACGAAGCTATACTCTAAACATTTGATAACTGAAAAAGTATATAGAGCACTTATAAAATATTCACTTGAAAATCTGATTTGATTATGAAAAGTTATACAGATTTATCTCAGAGTAAGAAATTGGCAGAGTTCCTACCAATAGAAAGTGCAGATATGTTTTGGTTAGTGTTAGGCAACACACCTCGTGTTCATGTGCTAACAGAACCTATAAGTAATTACAGTCAATGGGAAAGTTATCCTTGCTGGGGTCTTGCAAAGTTGCTTGACATTTTACCATATCCTACATTGGCTCAACATGCAAATGGACTATGGAGTTTAACAGCTTGGGTAGGAACAGTAAAACCATATTCAGTTGATGGATATGACAATAAAATTGATGCTTGCTATGAGATGATTATTAAACTTCATGAACTTAAAATGTTGTGATTATGGAAGAAAATACTCAAAAATTATCAAAAAGACAGCAGGCTAAGTTGGCCTACATGGAAAAGCGTGCAGACATAGCAATGCAGTCAATTTGCAAATCCTTTGGCAAAGACATTCCAAACCATCTTGTGACGGCAGGATATAGGTGGGGTTTTGAAGAAGGATGTGCTTGGGAAAGAAACAATCCTATTGGTGTACTTGATGAAGACTATGTGTGGGCAATATACAATTTTGTCAACGAATGGAAATCTGGTAAGTACGGTGAGATTGAACTTCAAAAAGCAATTAAAGACAATTTTAAGTTTTAGAATATGGACTACGAAAAAGAAATATCATTCGGAGCATTTGACAGCGAGTTGATGCACCAAGAAATCTTTATTCCCGAAGGCTTTACAGCCACTATTGATGGAAATAAAATCATCCTTAAAAAGAAAGAGAGCGAGGACGAGAAGATAAGGAAAGCAATCATAGAGTTCTTTGAACTTCAAGATGACAATACCACTTATTCATTTGTTCCCAAGAAAGATATTCTTGCTTGGTTGGGAAAACAAGGTGAGCACGCTAACTTCCGTAACAAGATACAGGTTGGTGATAAAGTTACACGCAATAAAGATGGTGTTCTTGTCAATCTTTCCCAACTTAATAGAGTTGCAAAGAAAGATGAAAAGCAAGGTGAGCAGAACCATATCGAACAAAACCTCGAAATGGTAGAAGCCTTACGTGCAGAATATGAGAAAGGCAGAGCAGATGCTTTTGCCCAGATGATGCAATCTGTCTTGAAGAACCTACTTGTATGATGTGTGGCAGAGAATGTAAAACAACAGAATACGTGTGGACGGGTGACGAAAATTCTTATAAAGGATGGGAACTTTGGTGTTATTGTGAACATTGCAAAATTGATACGTTTCATAAATTGGTAAAATATGAGAAAAAAAATTAATAGATAAAGACGCTTTAGTAGCGGAGATGGAGAGAAAACTTGAAAGTATATCTAATGTTTCCACAAATTTCGCATTGGGCAGGAAAATGGAATTGGCAAATATTCTTTCTTTCCTTGACACCCTTGAAGTGAAAGAGGTGGACTCTACTAATGCCCTTATTGAGAAGGCTTGTGAGTATTTAGAGCCTATATTAACAGAATATGCTAGATTCTATGTTGGAGGGGATATTTTACAGTATTTTCGTAAAGCAATGGAGGAATAAGTTATGAAAAGTATAAAGGAAAAAGCAAAGAAATGGTGTGGCGAACACTCTAATAAAGGTTGCACGGAACAATGCGATGGCTGTTGGCAATTAAAACAAGCATGGGGTTGTGAGCAACATAACATGGAAACGGCTTATGAAGCAGGTGCAAACTATGTACTTGATGCGATAGAAGAAGCAACAAACATTTGCTTTGACGAAGAACTAAAGAGAGTTATTGAACAACTCAAAAGTAACCAATAAATAGTAGAGTATAAAAGGAAATCAGAAGGGGAGGAATAGACTATGACTGATTTATTTAACAATCAAGGTTATATAGAGCCGGAAAAACCGACAAAGTTTTGCCGTACTTGTGCGCATAGAGAACCGTGGGAGGCAGGATGTAGGACTGTCCAATATTGCGGAATAAGAAAAAGCAAAAGGACTGATAACGGCTTACTAAGGATTAAGGTAACAAATCCAGCGTGTGCCGCATACAAAGAAGGTAAAAACTATTGGGAACTAATAAAACTAAAGAATAAACAATGAAATCCGAAGACCTTATGCTCAACGACTGGGTGCTCACGCCAGAAGGTGAGCCCGCCCAGGTATATCAGATCTACAACGGCATTGTCGCCCTGACAGCACCGTCCCCATGCCTCTACAACGTAAAATACGTTCAACCCATCAAACTCACACCAGAACTGTTGGAAAAGAACGGTTTTGTCGAGGACGATAATAGGATTTTCGAGTATGGCGAAGATATTGCTGTCTGGAATGAAGACAAAGAATGGATTTTTGATGCGGATCTGGAATTTAACACGCGTATCAACTTGCCTTACCTCCACCAACTCCAGCACGCTTTCAGATTGTTAAACATCGAAAAAGAATGGAAAGTATGAAACCCTTGACAACAGAAGAAAAGAAGCTGCTGCCCATCACAGATCTGCAACACACACTCGCCTTCCTGGAAGAACATGAACGATTCCTGGCACAAATGGAGGCTGTGAGGCGTGAACGGAACAGGCAGAACTACATAAACAGTCAAAGACGCAAAAAGTTAAAACTCTAAACTCTAAACTCTACACTCTCAACTCTAAAGATTCTTCACTCTACACTCTACACTCTACACTCTAAACATGAACATCATCCAAAACACCTACACCCATGGCGACATCGACGCCTTCCGGCAGAACATGACCGAGATCTACGAAGACATCTGCAAACGGGCCTACGCCACCATCATACCTTTCGACCTGCTCGTCATCATGCTCGCCGACGACGCCATAGACCTCATCCGTGACCGCGGCCTCTACCGCCAGAAAGTCAAGCAGCAGCTCCGCATCGTCGAAGCTGAGGCTGATCAGTTCAAGAAGGCTACACGCCTGGCACTCTCCCGACGCCAGGACGGACTGGGAGAGAACCGCTTCCTCCTCGTGCAGAACATGGCCAACGAGATGCTGCGACGCCTCGAGCCCGACATCTTCAAGCTCCGCATGTCAGTTAAGTCCTTCCTCGACAAGAACCGCCAGCCCGATTCGGAGTTCCGTTCCCATGTCATCCTCGCGGATATCATGCTCGACTTCTCCGTGCAGCTCTTCAACGAGTTCTTCGAGGCCTACCATAAGCGCACCAGCGCACGCTTCCACTACGACTTCACGCCGGCACGCCTCTCAGCCTCCCATACGGCCTGGCACACAGCCCTCAACATCCTCTTCCACGACAGTCCATCCCTCGACCTCAACAAGGATGCCAACACCGTCCTGGCCTACCGCGTCATCAACGCCCGCCTGGCCAATGGCGACCTCATCAACGAGTCGGGCATCACCGCCATGGGCTACGACAGCGAGTACGTCAAGATCCTCGAAGAGGAGAAGCGCAACGATACGGCCGAAGAACTCAGTCAGAAATTCAAGGTGAAGAAATGACCTACCAACAGTTACAGGAGCAGCATGCCAAGGGTATGCTCCGACACTCCGTCCGGTCCGCGCGTCACTGCCTCCGTCAGATCAGCCGCTCAGAGTCGGAATACCAGGCACTCCTCCGCCATTACGGCATTCCCGAAAAATAATCTTTTCTTTGTAGTTTACCATGTACCAGGCCTCCCTGCCATCTGTGAAGATCCGGGGAGGCCCTTTTTTATATACCCGCCTAGGTCATAGTCATGGTCATAGTCATGGTCATCGTCATGGTCATGGTCATCGTCATCGTCATCGTCATCGTCATGGTCATAGTCATAGTCACTTCGTCCTTCGTCCTTCGTCCTTCGTCCTTCGTTCTTCGTCATCGTCATCGTCATAGAAGCCGCCTATAACAAAAAGAACCGCCCCTGTCATCACGACAGAAGCGGCCTCCAACTAAAAATTTAATTTTTAACCTATGAAAAACACACAATTACATAAACCTTAAAAATCCAAATGCTAAGTACAATCAAATCAAGTTACGCGCTCGTATTCTTCGGTATATCTTAACGCCCAGTAGCCCTATAACGCCCATCAGCCCTATAAGCCCTATCTTCCCCAGCCTCATCCAGGTTTTCTGCCAGGCAGTCAGTTTCTTCTCCACGGGATAAGGCACCCTGATGGAGTCCACCCGAAGCGAATCCCGATAAACCACCTTGTCCCTCCACCGGTCCCGGTAAAGAATCCTTTCATGGTATGTGGCGATGGTATCGCCGCTCTTAATCACATAGATCGAGTCCCGCTCAAAGATAGAATCCCGAGTCACCAGCGTGTCATGCTTGTTAACAATCACCTGGTGGTATTCCGGCACAGCCACATACTTCGTCTTGCAAGATGAAAACAGCCCCAGCACAACGATGGCCGCAAGCCACACCAAAACAATCAGCCAAAATCTTGTATTTCTGCTCATACGCTCATCCTACAATCAATGTTATCTTCTCTCCCTTTTTCAATGCAGCCTCAATCAGCTTGTATATCTTATCAGTCCAATACCTGGAATCGCTGATCCAGCCCACCTTGTCATTCTTTCCGAAGAGGATACACCCCTCAGTATCCTTGGCCGAGTTCCCCGAATGCAGCCGGACACCCGAGAACCCCGGAACATCCACCACCAAAGGCATATCCCTTTTATATTTCGGAGAGTATGTAATCCTCACATCATAGTACCCCCTTGGAA
>Ga0310695_10004297_pt1 | contig 26528 bp, 20 predicted proteins | sample RumenRJG_04DNA_FD_203882 | JGI IMG/M metagenome (GOLD analysis project Ga0310695, IMG submission 203882) | Bovine rumen microbial communities from Lethbridge, Alberta, Canada - RJG_04 (v2) (version 2) | ecosystem: Host-associated > Mammals > Digestive system > Stomach > Rumen | place: Canada... | reverse complement strand
CAAGATGCCTTGCCGGTGCGGGAGTTACTTCCAAGGATATAGTTCAGGTGGCGTATGGATACGGCCTGTTCACCGGGGGACTCGGAGCTCATTACGGTGCGGAATTTATGGGAGCGACTGTTGTTCCGCAGTCAACCGGTAATACGAAAAAGCTTCTGACGATGATGGAGGATTTCGGTGTTACCGCAATAGCCTGCACACCGTCATATCTTCTTCATATAGCCGAAGTCGTTAAAGAGGAAGGTAAGCTTGATAAGTTAAAGCTTCGTGCTGCTATATGCGGAGCAGAGCCGTGGACGGAAAACATGCGCCTTATGATCGAAAAAGAGCTTAATATCAAGGCATTTGATATTTACGGTCTGTCTGAAGTTATGGGTCCCGGTGTTGCGTGTGACTGTGAATTCCATAAGGGTCTTCATGTTCATGACGACCATTTCTATCCCGAGATAATCGATCCCAAAACACTCGAACCGGTCGGAGAGAACGTTGTGGGAGAGCTTGTATTTACGACACTTACCAAAGAAGGTCTGCCTCTTATCAGATACAGGACAAAAGACCTTACGAGTATCGAATACGGAAAATGCGACTGCGGACGTACACAGCCGAGAATTCAGAAGTTTAAAGGCAGAAGCGACGACATGCTTATAATCCGCGGCGTAAATGTATTCCCGTCACAGGTTGAGGCTGCTCTGCTCGAAATGGGCGAGACGACACCGAACTATATGATGATAGTTGACAGAGTTGATCATCAGGATACTCTCGAAGTTCAGGTTGAGGTTGATGAGAGCTATTTCGATGATGATATGAGAGGACTCGATAATCTTTCGAAGAAGGTCGGAAGTGCGCTTAAACAGGCGCTTGGACTTGCGGTTAAGGTTAAGCTTGTTGAACCTAAGACTTTGCCTCGTTATGAAGGCAAGTCAGTTCATGTTATCGACAACAGAAAGCTTGTATAAAGCGGAGGTGTATTATGGCGGTTAAACAGGTTACGGTTTTTATAGGAAATAAAGAAGGACGTATCGAGAAGGTTACTGAGGTGCTCAAGAACAACAGCATCAATATCAGCTCCCTGTCACTTGCCGAATCGGTTGATTTCGGCCTTTTAAGGCTGATAGTGTCAGATCCCGAGAAGGCTAAAGATGCTCTTAAGGGCGAGGGATTGTCTGCAAGACTGTCTGATGTGATCGCGGTTGAGATATCGAACAAGGCAGGATCGCTTCACGATCTTCTTACGGCACTTACGGAATTTAATATCGAGTATATGTATGTTCTCTCGAGTGCCGATACCGCATCGATGATAATGAAGATCAAAGATTACGAGGCTGCGGAAGCTGTTATCGAAAAAAGCGGGTTTCGCGTACTTGGGCAGGACGAAGTGTGCAAGTGACGCTCATCCGATCACTTCACGTATAAGGGCAAGGAGCCGTTTGTTATCATCGGGATTCATGAAACAGATCCTGAAATATGAATTGTCCAGAAAAGGGAACGACGCGCAGTTTCGTATCATCATATTGTTGCGTATAGCTTTATCAAAGAGGATGTCGGCATCGACATTCTCTTTTGTTATGCGGCATAATACGAAGTTTGCACACGGTTCGTAGACCTTGAGGCCGGGAATGGAACGAAGCTCTTTGGTGACTTTCTTGCGCTGCTCGAATATAAGCTTTTTTGTCTCTTCAATGTAGGCGGTATCCGAGAACATGAGCTCTCCGGCAACCTCCGCCAGTGAATTGATGCTCCAGGGATCCTTGGTCGATTCGATATCCTTAATGAGGTCATAATTGCCGCAGATCGCATATCCCAGACGAAGCCCCGGGGCGGCAAAAAATTTGGAGATACCGCGAAGCAGGCACAGATTGTTGTAGCTCGTCGTAAGAGGAACACAGTTGATCCTGTCATAATCCTCGGTGAATTCAATATATGTTTCGTCAATCATCACAAAGATGTCATATGTTTTGCATGCATCCAGAATCCTGCGCATTTCGTGACGTGATACGGCTGTAGAAGTCGGATTGTTAGGATTGCACATTATAAGCATGTCAATCGATTCATTCAGGCTGTCGATAAGCTTGCTTGTGTTAAGCTCGAAGTTCTCACCTTCCTTTAACGGAAAATACAGACCGCTTCCACCTCCGAGCGACAGCTCGCGTTCGTATTCCGAATACGTAGGACCTATGATCATGGCCTTTTGTGGAGCGATTGTTTTGATGAAAAGAGAGATAAGTTCGGTTGAGCCGTTTCCGACCATTATGTTTTCCGGGGTGCTTTCGCAGTATCCGGCTATAACCTGCTTAAGCCTTGTATATTCCCTGTCGGGATACGAGCAGATTGCATCAAGATGTTCGGACAGCTCCCGCTTTAACATGCCCGACAATCCGAGCGGATTAACGTTGGCTGAAAAGCTTACGATATCTTCTTTTTTTATCCCGTAGATTTGTTCTATTTTTTCAAGGTCACTGCCGTGGAAATCGTCCTTGTGCTTGAGCATATATTATTGCACCTCTATCGTTATTTTGATATACTAAATTGGTATGCTAATGTGCCCAAAGTATACCACTTTGGGAATGTCGCGTCAAAAATAAATCCAAAAGAAAGGCGGTGAATACGGTGCGAAGCGTGATCGACAGGTGTGCTGACGGTTTCTTTGATTACGACTGCGGAAAACTGTTGTTTTCCACGGCCAGGATTGAAGCAGACATGCCGCTCGGTCAGCTGTTTGAAGGTGACTTCGTACTGTCTTCCGAAGACGGAAGGGAATTCTCCGCCATCATATATTCTTCATGCATGAGGCTTGTGTGCCGCAACGACCGTGTCGAAGATGAATCATCCGTAACGATCCATTATGTTTTCGATTCCACGGGACTTGAAAGCGGGGACGTTGTAAAGGGCGATATTCAGGTTGTATCCAATGCGGGTGAGTATTATCTTCCGTTCGTATTTTCCGTTTCATACGGTATAGTACAGAGTTCTCTCGGCAATGTAAGAAATCTGTTCCACTTTACGAATCAGGCACAGGTCAATTGGAACGAGGCTGTGGAGCTGTTTTATTCCGACAGCTTCAAGCAGGTCTTCGGTGGTAATGACAGGATCCATTACGACAAGTACAGAGGTCTTTCCAACAACCCGGACGATCCACAGTCCGTGGATGATTTTCTTATAGCGATCAACAAAAAGCGTCCGGTCGTATACTCCGTTGACAGAACACTTTATGAATATAACGATGTTTCCGACAATGTGCCGTGTGAATTCATACTGCACAAGTCAACATGGGGAAATATCGATGTTACGCTCTCTACGGATGTAGGCTTCATAAGTCTCGAAAAAGAGAAGCTTACGGCAGATGATTTTATCGGCAACGATTATCTTTTGAAGTTCACGATACTCGGCGATACGCTTCACGAGGGCAGGAACTTCGGAACGATAACCGTAAGCAGTGCGCACTGTGAGCTTAACATCAACATAATCGCCCGTCACAGAGCCAGGGTCAATGCGGCCCGTGCGGCGAGGCGCGAAAAGCGTAATCTGACACTTCGCCTCATGAGACTGTACGTTGACTTCCGAATGAAGAAGACGAACGTGGGCAACTGGGTCAGGGAGTCGATGAAGGTTGTGGAGCGCATGAACGCTCTTGATGACAAGAACCCCGTATCGCGTCTGTATCAGGCACAGCTGCTTGTCGTTCAGCGTCGGGAGAACGAGGCACAGTGGGTACTTGACCATGTAAGAAACGAGATGAACATTGCTTCGGCACCCGATACATACAGGGCATATTTTATGTATCTGCAGACGCTTATCAGCCGCGATGATGATTTTATCAATGCAACCGCTGCGGAGGTTGCGGAGCTTTTTGAAACGAATCCGAAGAGCTTTGAGATACTGTGGACGCTTCTGTATCTTGACGAGGATCTCTCGGAAAACGCTACGCGTAAAATATCACTCATTGAAAATATTTATGATTCCGGATGCAAGTCGCCAATCATGTATATAGAGGCTTACAACTTCTTTGTAGCCAATACCGAGAAGCTTAACAAGCTCACCAAGTTTGAGATCCAGACACTTCTGTTCGCTACGGGACTTGATGTAATGGATAACGAGGTGGAGCGGCAGCTGCTGTATCTTGCGAGCAAGCAGCGCGAGTTCGATCCGCTTTTGTATAAGCTGCTTTGCAACTGCTATGACATAACGGGCGATGATGAGATCGTTGAGGTTGTCTCTACAATGCTCATCAAAGGAAACCGGTCCGGCCCGCAGTATTTTAAATGGTTTGACAAGGCTGTCAAAATGCAGCTTAGGATAACCAAGCTGTACGAATATTATATGTACTCCGTTCCTTCGGATTATGAGGGGATTATTCCCAAAGCGGTTCTTATGTATTTCGGATTCAGGAACGATATGAACTATCATCGTATCGCGTTCCTGTATGCAAATCTAATCGACCACAAAAGGGAATATGCTGATACGTATGATACATACCGTGAGCACATGCAGGTATTCGCGGTTGAACAGATAGAACAGGAGCATATCGACGGAAATCTTGCCAAGGTATATGAGGACGCTCTGTTTATTGAGATGATCAAGCCGGAAATGGCAAGACATCTTGCTAAAATACTGTTTGCACATGAAGTAAAGATTGACGATCCGAATGCTAAAAATGTCGTTCTTATTCAGTCGCAGTTCGAGGGAGAGTTAGTCTTTCGTATTGAAAACGGATACGCGTATCCGACGATCTATTCCGGAGAGTACACCTTGTTTACGGAAGACTCATCCGGAAGAAGAACGATCATAGACGGAACAAAAGTCAAAAAGCTCATGAACGAAGCTGTTTACATGCAGTCAATCAAGTATTACGTGCTTGATAATGTTTACTTCGACATGTATTTGTGTGAGGGAAGAAAGCATTATGTCACGGTGGATGACTCCAACGTCGAGTACTGCAGAGAGCTTGCCGAGTCAAAGATCGTGAACGAGTATTACAAGCGTGATATCAGGATGGCTCTTATTCATTACTACTACGATAATGACCAGATATCATCGCTTGATGAGTTCCTGCTTAACATGAACATCAAAGTTCTGTCCGCAAAGGACAGGGCGGATGTGGTTAAGTTCATGACAAGAAGAGGTATGTTTGAGAAAGCATACGAGATCATGTCGATATACGGAACCGAAGAGATCGCTGCAAAAGATTGTGTCGGTGTATGTTCACACATGATACAGGAGAAGGATCGGATTCCCGACAGCCTTCTTATCAAGCTTTGTTATTTCGCTTTCGTGAACGGAAAATATGATGAGGTGCTGCTGCGTTACCTTGTGGAGAACTATAACGGACTGACCAAGCAGCTCAGGAACATATGGAAAGCGGCCAGAAGCTTTGAGATAGATACGTTCCCTCTGATGGAGAGACTGCTTATACAGATGCTGTATACGCATACAACAGTCGGAGAAAAAGAGGAGATATTTGAGGAATACTCAAAAAACGCCACCGGTACAAAAGTCCAGCTGGCATATTTGTCTTACTGTTCATTCGAGTACTTTGCCAAGGAAAGACTTACGGACGAGAGAGTGTTCGGGCATATCACAGATCTGTACAGACTCGGTGAACATATCAACGATGCCTGCAAGCTCGCGCTGCTTAAATATTACTCCGAAGACAAGACAAAGAGAACCGAGAAGATCAAGGGAATGTTAAAAGAATTTCTTGTCGATTTTATGCACAGGAATACTTACTTCAGATTTTTCTCCAAATACGCGGATCTTGTTCCCGAGATATCGGACTATCTTGACAAGACGATAATCGAATACAGAACCAACCCGAACTACAGAGTCATGCTTCACTATATTCTCGAAGACGGTACCGAGAACGATGAGAACTATCATACCGAAGAGATGAGGAATATGTTCGGTGGAGTGTTCATGAGAGAGTTCATTTTGTTCTTCGGAGAGAATCTTCAGTACTACATTACCGAGGAGCAGAACGGCAAGGAAGTCCTGACCGCAAGCGACTCGCTCTCGGTAAGCGATACGAGCGATGCCCGCGTCGAGTCAAGATATACGATGCTTAACGATATGGTAGTTTCAAGAACTGTAAAGGATGAGAACACGCTGCTTGATATTATGCGCGAATATGTGGAAGCCGATGCTTTTGCACATAAGGTGTTCAAGTTAAGATGAAATACATTTTAGGTTACGATCTGAACGACTCTATGTCGCAGATCAGTTATTTCGAACTGAATAATTCGGTGCCCGAAACAGTGGCAAGCGATGAGAGCGAAGAGCGTCTCGGAATACCCACGGTTCTGTCAAAGAGAAAAGGTGTGGCTCAGTGGGAGTTTGGAAACGCAGCTATTACCGCCTCACAAAACGGCAATGCAACTTTGGTTGATCAGCTTGTGAGCTTTGCAATATCGGGTGCCAAGATCGAGATAGAAGGAGAAGCATATGATGCTACAGATCTGCTGATCCTGTTTGTGCGACGGTCGTTAAATCTTCTGTCCATGGTGTTATCCCCTTCCGAAGTAGAGTATATGATCATCACCGTGGCGTCGCTTGAAGGGAGATTTGTCGATGTTGTTGAACGTATCGCCAATTCGATGCCGGTTCCGAGAGAGAAGATAATCATACAGACATACGAAGAGAGCATTTATTATTATCTCCTCCATCAGCCCAGAGATCTGTGGGAAAAAGATGTTGCTGTATTTGATTATTCGGATCCGTACCTTCGTGCATATGAACTTTGGATGAACAGAGCAACCGAACCGGTTGTGGCATTTGTGGACCGGACTGATTTTTCCGACATAAGAATGCCGTCTCATATGATGCTTGAAGAAGAGTCCGCCGAGAAGTCGGACAGGATAGATGAGATGATTCTTCGCATATCACATGAGTATTTCTCGAACAAGAACGTCGGAACGGTTTTCCTTCTCGGTGAAGGATTCGAGGGGGGCTGGTGTAACAAGACGCTTAAGTTCATGTGTATGGGCAAGCGTGTGTTCCAAGGACGTAATATGTTCTCAAAAGGAGCGTGTTACTGCGGAAAGGACAAGGCGCAGCCGTGTGATCTTAACAGGGAATTCGTATTTCTTGGTCCCGATAAGCTTAAGTTCAATCTCGGACTTAAGATGTTTGTTTCGGGTAAGGAGGAGTATATTGCCGTAGCGGATGCCGGAGAAAACTGGTACGATTCCGGAGTTACGTATGATGTGGTACTTGGTAATTCAAGATCGGTTCCGCTTATAATGACGCCGCTTGACGGTAAGGGTGCCGAGACTATTGAGGTAGAGCTGTCAGGGCTTCCCGACAGACCGCCCAAGGCATCAAGACTCAGACTGTCGGTTTCGTTTGAGTCTGAAAACAGGATGAAGATAGAAGTAGAAGATCTCGGATTCGGTGAGTTCTATCCTACGACCGGCAGGAAGTGGGAGAAAATCATAGAGTTCTCGTAAACGGAGTAAAGATTTGGCAACTGAAATGTATATGTGCCTCGGGGCACTGTCTACAACTCCATATTTTCTGTCAGGGCTCGGAGTAAACATTTATTCCATGGATGAGCTGTGTTATTATCTGTGCGTTAATGCGTACATACTTGATAATGATCTTATTGACGTAAGACTGTGCGATTATATGCGTGACAACCTTGAAATGCCCGAACTTGCCGCCAAGCTTCGCAAAATGATCAAGTCAAACAGGACTCTCGGAGAGATGGTCACGACAATACTTGTCGATACGGATTATTGTAACGAGGAAGAGATCGCCAAGATCAAGCAGATTCTTGTAGACAATGCGTCCTTGTCATTTGCGGCCAAAAGAAAAGTTCGCGGCGACAATCTGCTATGCGCCAATAAATATCCGCGTGCGATAGAAGAGTATCAGTATGTTCTGTCTGTTCTTAACAAGGAAGAGGAACCGGAGCTTTACAGTTCGATACTCCACAATGTCGGATGCGCTTATTCGATGATGTTCCTTCTTGAAAAGGCAGGGGATTATTTCAAGCAGGCGTATGAGACCGATTCATCAAGAGAAAGTCTTGTGATGTATCTTGTATGCTTAAGACTTACCGCAACGAAGGAAGAGTATGACAGGATAGTCGTCAAGAACGGATACGATGAGAGAATCGCACTTGAAGCAGTCAGAATAATGTCCTCGGCAAGAGAGGCAAACATAGACACTCCGTACGGAGATGCAATGGAAGATATTTTGGAACTCCATGATTCGGGAAGAATATCGGAGTTCTATGCGGCGCTTGACAATACGCTCGAAAATTGGAAACTTGAGTACCGGAGATCGATGAAATAATATGAAGGTATTTGACTGGTTAAAAGATATACTCGGATTCGGCGATGATGATTTTGACGACATTGAGATCAACTTCTCTTCGGAGTCGGCGGAATCACTCATGGAATCTTTGGCGAACGCCTCCAGAAAGAGACGTACGCTTAACATGAACGATAAGGCCCAGCGCGAACAGTATGTAAGGGAATACTGTGATATGATGGCCGTGGCTTCCCAGGACGTTGAAGCTCAGAAGATTGAGTATCAGCAGGTCACACAAAGACTTGCGGATCTGGAAGAGATGGATAAGCTTCCGATGTCTGACAAGAGCCAGGTTCGTATAAGAGCCAAGAAGCTTATCAGCATCGAGCAGGAAGGCAACAATTACACAAGACCCGCCAAGAAAATCACAGAGGCCCAGTATCGTGAGATGGAGCGTCTTGCGCCTGATATTCCGGGCATACTTAAGAAGATGAAAGAAGACGAGGAATACCAGATGAAGGTGCGTCGTGATCTTAATCTTCTTGAAGGCGAAAAGGGTGCGGTCGCATATCAGAGAAAAGAAGAACGCTCCAAGGCCAAGTCTGCCAAGAATATAGCGTTTGTATCTCTGTTTGCCGCTGTTATGGCTGCGGCGCTGATGTTTGTTATGAACCAGGCAATGCATGTGAAGGTAGAAATGGGATTCATTATTCTGGCCGGTGCGTTTGCGGTTGCGCTTACGGCTGCGTTTGTTATGTATCAGAACGCACAGCTCGGTATCGCGAATGCCGCAAGGAAGCTTAATAAAGCCATAAGCCTACAGAATACGGTTAAAATCAAGTATGTTAACATCACGAACGTTCTTGATTACAATTATGCCAAGTATAATGTGATGAACTCATACGAGCTGTCATACATATTCGAGAAGTATCAGGAAGAAAAAGAAGCAAGAGAGCATGACTCTGATTACACGGAGCGTCTGGAAGAAGCAAGATCCGAACTGTATCAGATGCTCAAGCATTACCATATCAACGATCCTTCCGTGTGGGTGTACCAGCCCGGTGTGCTCGTGTACGATGAAGAGGCCAAAGATATCAGAAAGCAGCTTATCGTGCAGCGTCAGCGCCTGAAAAAGGGTATCGATTTTGAAATGTACAATCTTGAAACGGCCAAGAAGGAGATCGAGGGCCTGATCCGCGAGTATCCGAAGTATGCCGAAGACATTATCGCTGTAGTAGGGGAATACGAATAATGCATGCGCGAAGCGGAAGCCGGGTAGCAAAGTATCTTATGCCGTCCATAGTGATCGGTTTATTATATATGGTCATACTGGCGATAAACGGACTGTGGCCGTTCGGTGTGACGACGATCGATTACTACGATATGGCTCAATGGTCGGATCCGTTCTATTATCATAACTATGACCAGCTTCTTGGTCAGAAATCATTTATATTTGACTGGTATACGAATCTGGGACGCGTGATTCCGGGACTTAACGAGCCGTCGCTTTTTGATCTTTTGTTTTATCTCGTGCCGCGCGACAGTATACTTGAATGCATGTCGTTTTTGATGCTTGTTAAAATCATGGCGGCCGCTTTTTTTATGGGGCTGTTTTTAAAGTACGTCAACAAGGATCTGCCGTATTATATTTGGCTGTTATTAAGCTCGGGATACGGACTGTGCGGATTTGTGCTTATAAACTACACGATACCGCAGTGGATCGATATGGCTGCCGTTGTCCCGCTGATTTTGATGTTTTCGCAGAAGGCGTTGAAGGAAGGCAAATTTATCGGATTGTCCGTCACTGTTTTCCTGATTATGATTCTCGATTATTATTTTACGATACAGACCCTGATGCTGATTTTCTTAGCGGGCGGATTATATAATCTTATTCTGATATGGGAAAAGAAAAAAGGGAATGAGGATAAGCTGTTTTTCTCGCGCCTAGTTGCGGGTATTGCTATTGGATTGGGGCTTTCGGCTTTTTCCTGGCTTCCGGATATTACGTTTGGATTGTCATCGGCAAGATTCGGAAGTGGTGTTGATGAAGGCGGTATTGTCTCAACGTACCTTAACCTTTTAAAATCGGTTCAGCCGGCTTATTTGTCCAGATGGTTCTGTCTTCTTGGCATGGCGCTTCCGGCAGCTCTTGTTGCCAAGGGATTATTTTATCGAATAAGGAACAAAGAGTATCATCACGTATTGTTCTGCCTTGTTTGTATTATGATGGTTGTATCTCAGCTGTTTGTTGAGAGCATTCATCTCATCCTTCATTTCGGATCATATGTTGATTATCCGATGAGAAACGGGTTTATGATCTATTGTATGATGGCCGGCTTTGCGGCGGGATTATACGATAACAAAACGACAGAAGATAATACCGTAAACAGACGCGGTATAGAATTTGCAGCGGTAAGTCTTATACTTGCGGTTTCGGCTGCATATGTATTCAGACGTATTTACGTAACTTACGCAGGTATGAGTGATCATACGGTTTTTCTTTTGACGATGGGCATTATGGCATTGTTTGCACTGCTCCATTTGATTCTTGGTATACGAAAGACTGCCGGATTAAAAATGTTTGGTGTCTTCTTGTGGGCAGTTGAGATACTTATTTTCGGAATAATCATGATCGGCAAACCGTTGTATTACTCGGGCTATGCAAATGATCCCGAACAGGAGGGAGAATACATAAGGATAACGGATCAGCTTGTCCGAAACTTCGGGGACGATCTTGCAACAGGGGAAGCGGCGGCCACGCTCAGGATCAAGAATCCAGATACAAGTCTTAATGCCAATTACGGAGTCGTAATGAGACGGGAGACCTTGTGTGGCTGGACCAATCTTGCAAGTGACGATCAGATAAACGGAGCCGTAAGCCTGGGGTACAGTCGCCAGTTTACCCGTATTCTGGATTCGGGGGGTAACATTTTTTCAGATACGATACTTCATATCACCGATGTGATCAGTCACCGTAAGCTTGATGATAAGCTGTATGAAAAGGTTGCCGCGACAAATGCCGTGATCGATCATGTCACGGGAGAGACTTCGGATTATTACTTGTACAAAAATCGGTATAAAATGCCGTTTGCGATACCTATTGGAAACAGTCGGGATCTTCAGTGCGACAGCGTTGATACCGTTGATATTGTCAACTCGTATTCAGCCGCCATGGGATCAGACGATATGATCGCAACCGTGATCAAAGACAAACCGGTGATTTCCTCAAATGGCAATCACGAGATATCGGAATATAATATAAAAGTGGATGGACACAAAACTCTCTATTTTGCCGGAAACTGCATAGATACCGACTACTACAATACCAAGATATCGGTTAACGGTCATACAGCAGAAATTCCGAGCATTAAGGAGAATTCAAACGAATTGTTCCCCGCGCATTTTAACAATCATACGGTTGAGCTCGGATCGTTTGATAATGAAACCGTAAGTGTTGTAATTGACATGGACATAAGCGATCCCGAACAGGTATATGACAATTATATATACGAGATCGACAGAGATTTGCTGGAAGAACTGTGTAACAAAACCGACATCAATGAGACCGTGGTTCGGGGAAGGCACAGCCTTGATATCGATGTGGAGGATCGGGACGGTATTGAGGGCGTTTTGATACCGGTATCTTATGATGCGGGTTGGAATGCTAAAGTTGACGGAAGAAGTACAACGGTACAAAACATAAATGGACTGTTCATGTATGTTCCGCTTGGCGGAGGAAGCAAAATCCATATGTCGTATTTTCCTCCGCTCATGAAAACGGGAATAGTGATAGCGGTTGCATCCCTGATCTGTTTTGCGTTTTTGATTAAGGTAAGCAGGGAGAAAGAGTTAAAATATTCCGCAATCGACACAATTCTGTCGGGAATATATGCTCCGGCTTTTCTGGCGTTATTTGTTATCATTTATGTTATACCGGTATTATTTGCGATCGGGCAGATGATATGAGGACAGTTTATATGAAGAAGATCAAAGATATTTATAATTCAAGATTAGGTTTTTCGTTTCTGACAAACATAATATCGCTTTTTATCTCAACGGTATTGTTTCGTACGTTTTGGGAGGAGGGCGATGACATTGGCATGGCACTTCTGGCGGAGGGGGCATACGGACAGTATGAACCTCATATTCTGTACTCGAATACCATCTATGGAAAGATGATATGTATTCTGCAGAGTGTTGTATCCGGTGTAAGATGGCATGCGGTAATGATGTATCTGTTTGCGTTTATTGCTTCCGTCATGTTTGTATATGTCCTTTCAAAGGATACAAAAGGAAGAATTCTTTCGATAATACTTCTGACCGGCTCGTTTTATGAGATATATGTTGCTGCGCAGTTTTCCAAGATTTCGGTATTTATTGCAATTATGTCTTATATGACGCTGTTTGAATGTGTGCGGGATGATCTGCCTTCAAAAGCCAAAAGGATACTGGCTACTGTTGCTACCATATGTATGTTTTATTCGATCATATTAAGATACGAATCAGTCCTTCTTGCCACGCTTATCGCAGGTTGTTACGGAGTATGCCTTGCGGTGTGTGAATGGATGAAAGGCGAGTTCGTAGGAAAGATAGGATCATACTGCAAAGTATTTATTCCCGTGTTCGTGATATTCGCGTTATGTATTTTGGTCGACAGATACACGTATTCATCCGGCGGATGGGACAGATACCGCAATTATTTTGCTTCCGTTTCGAATCTGGAAGACTATCACTATAATGCGCTTATCTACGATTTGCACGGTGACGATTTGAAAGCTCTTGGTGTATCGGAAAATGATGCGAATATGTTTATTACGTATGAGTCGCTCGAAACCGGCCTTTCTACACCGGAGCTGTATGACAGGATAAGCATGCTTGACAAAAAGGGATTGGGATCCGTAAACATTGATTTTATCAAAGCGTGGGTTGCAAACATATACAAGGATATATTCTCGCTTAATAATTGCTTTATAGGTGTTATCGCCCTTACCGGCTTGCTGTTTGCAGGTATATCGCAAAGTGCCGATAAGAAGTTTCTGATCTGCAATATCGCGCTACAGGCTGTCCTTTCGGTGCTGATACTGTTTTATTATCAATATAGCGGAAGGTGGTGTCACAGAATCGTATATGCGCTGTTTGTCACGATTTTTGTTTTCATGACATATCTGATAGAAAGCTCGGACATCGCTTCGCCCGACAGGGTACCGGTTACGTGTATCGGTCTTATACTTGCTGTCGGCATAATAAGTTCGAGACTTGGAAATGAGTTCGAGTATCAGGAATTTCTAAGACAGAGCAGTGATTATGATTCGTTTATCTCATATTTGGAAGAAAACAAAGATACGCTGTTTGTAGCGGATGTGTTTACAATGATCAATTACGGAAAATACGATGTATTCTCGCCGGCAAAAAAAGGTCAGTTTGATAACCTGTTGCAGACGGATTCCGTCTTTGTTGCCAATACTCCAGTTAACGAATCCATTGCCGCAAAATACGGTTATGCGGATCCGTATGAGGCACTTGCATCCGGCGATGATAAAGTCATTCTGGCGGACAACGTTAGTCCCGATGTGGAGCTTACATTCCTGAATGAACACGGAGATAAAAAAGAATACAGACTGATAGATGCCGGAAGTGCCGGAAATATCAATCTGTATAGGATCAGCAATTAATGCTTTCCTGTATTGCGTAAAGAGGACGCTCTTTGCTCATGTCAAATACGTTTCCGAGATAAATGCCCATTACACCGAGAGTGCTCAGGATCGCTCCGCCAAAGAAGAAAATTGCGGCAGCAACCGTGGTCCAGCCTTCGGGATTGGCATTGTAAACGAAATACTGAACAAAAGCGTAGATAATGTATATAAACGAAAACAGTGCCGAGAATGCACCGATCCATATTGATACATAAAGCGGACGGTTTGAGTATGTGCTTATTATACCAACCGCCGTTTTCCATTTTTTGATAAATGTAAAGGATGATTTTCCTTCGTGACGGTTCATCTGTTCATACTCGACAAAAGTATGCTTGAAGCCGAGCCACATAAGGAATACTCCGAAATCACGTCCGCGGTCTTTCGAAGATCTGTAATAATCGGCAGCTCTTTTGCTTGCGATTAGGTATGTTGCCAGATCATAATCAAACTCTACTCCCGACAGCACACACAGCAGTTCGTGATACCATTTTGCAAACAGTCTGACAAAGAATGATTCTTTTCTCTGCCTTCTGCGTACGAAAACAACATCATAGCCTTCGAGTGCTTTGTTATACAGATCGGGAATGTTTTCGGGCGAATCCTGAAGGTCGCAGTCCATTGTAATTACCCAGTCTCCGGCAGCCTGTCGTACACCTGCGGTTACGGCACAGCCCTGTCCGAAGTTCTTGGTAAAGTGGATAGCTTTGACATGGGTATCGCTTTGCGCCGCTTTTTGTACTTCGGCCCAAGAATTCATCTTATCGCAGTCATCCACCATTATGATCTCATATTCAACGTTCATTCCGGTAAGTACGTTTGTCAGCCTCTCATGAAGCGGAGCAATGGCGGTCGGACATCCGTATACCGGAATAACAACAGAAATATCCATATGATCAATTATCCTTTCCTGAATCAGCCCTTTACAGGCTTGCTGCGAATTCATCAAGCATCTGTCTTACGCTTGGTGAAATGGAAACAAATTCACAGCCGTAACGGTAATTCTCTTTGTCTATGGCGGCGCTTCTGATAACGCGCACATCGGTTATTATCTGAGGCAGTTCGGGAGCCAGTTCAATATTGGCAATGAAATAATACCCGACGGGAAGAATGCACTTTGAAATAAAACCGATCCCCTTCGATGAAATATCAATGACTTCAACATTAAGATCGAGATCCATGATCGTATTTGTATCTTCTTTGTAAAGATTGGAGATCGATATTTTGATCCCGATGGGAAGCCTTTTATCCCCTCTTCTTTCTTCCATGACAACTCCTTATGATCAATGAAATTACACTTGATAAATTTACCACATTTTTTTATTATGAACAATATGTAATGTAATAAGGAGGGACCCATCGAAGATGGGAGGATTCCTTATTACACGACGAGTGCCATCACCGAAGGTGATTAAGGATGCACGAGTCTCTATATGTAATAAGGAGGGGTCAGGTGATAACGACAATAATATTTGATATGGGAAATGTCCTGGTGGATTTCAGATGGGAAGCCCTCTATCATGAAATGGGACTTACCGGTGAACGGTTTGACAGAATGGCAAAAGCGACCGTGCTGGATCCGGTATGGAATGAGTTCGACAGGGGTGTCTGGACGGACGAGATGATGAGGCAGGCTTTTGTGGAAAGAGCCCCCGAACTTGAAGACAAAATCAATGAGTTGTTCTATGACAGATTCCCCGATATTTTAAGAAAGTTCGATTATACGGATGAGTGGCTGGATTCCTTAAAGGATAAGGGATACAAGCTTTATATCCTTTCCAATTTCTCAAGGAAGGGGATAGAAGAGGCTGCATCCGAACTTGATTATATCAAAAAAGCCGACGGCGCCGTGATATCATACACGGTAAATATGATCAAACCCGATCCGGGAATATATGAGTGTCTGCTTAACAGATATCATATCGTTCCCGAGGAGGCGGTATTTATTGACGATAATCCCGACAATATCGAAGCGGCACGCAAGTTCGGGCTTAACTGTATTCTTTTTACCTCAAAAGAGGATGCCGATAAGGAACTTGAAAAACTGGGAGTGAAATATCATTGAGCCATATGATATCAATAATGGATGCCTACAGAAGATTTGCAAGGAGGCATCCGCTTCGCTTTATATGGATAAATATCATTCTGGTATTTGTGTGGGCCGGCGTGATCATGATGTTTTCGGGAGAGGATGCCGAGGTTTCGGGAAGCCGTTCGGCTCAAATTCTCGTTAATATTGTGAATGTAGTGGCGCCGTCTGCGGATGTCACACTGGAAAATTACGAATCGATAGAAGCGCTTCAGAATCTTGAGAGAGTGATCAGAAAGCTTGCACACATGACAGAATACGGAATACTGGCCTCGTTGCTGTGGGCGGTCTTTTTCGGGTTCAGAGAGCTTCCGAGAAAGTTCGCATACGTAATTCCGATCCTTGGTGTTATGATTTTCGGTTCTTTTGATGAAAAAAAACAGACCACGGTATCCGGAAGATTCGGGTCGTGGACTGATGTATGTATAGATATGTTAGGAGCCGCAATAGCGGTATTTATCATTTATCGTCTGACGCTTTGTTATCGTCGGGCGAAGAGTAAGAATCCGTCCTGCCGGATCTGAACATCGCATATCTGTGGAAACACCAGAAAACATATGCCGCAAGCGGCACAAAAATCGTACAGGCGATACATCCTTTGAACATTGTCATAGTTGACGGGCTGTCAATAAGCGACATTATAAATGTCAGAACATATAATCCGAGAAGTATTACCACGCATATAATGGCAAGTATCTGTTTAATCTTTTTCATGGATAGAGTGTAACATATATATATGATATAATAAAGAGTCAGTGTGGCATACAAATGCCTGCCTGAACGAAAGGAGCTGTATTAATGGCAGATCTGATACATTTTAATGTTCCGCCTTTTGTGGGATGTGAATTCGAATACATGAAAGCCGCCGTGGACGCACATAAAATATGCGGTGACGGACAGTTTACCGCAAAGTGTAACGAATGGTTCGAAAAGCGCTTTAACGTCCGTAAGGTTCTTCTTACAACAAGTGGTACAAGCGCGCTTGAAATGGCTGCTCTTTTATGCGACATAGAGCCCGGTGACGAGGTTATTCTCCCGAGTTATACGTTTTCATCGACGGCAAATGCATTTGTGCTTGCCGGTGCAAAGCTTGTGTTCGTTGATGTTAGACCCGACACGATGAATATTGATGAGAAGAAGATAGAAGCGGCTGTAACGGACAGGACGAAAGTGATCTGCGCCGTTCATTATGCCGGCGTAGCCTGTGAGATGGATACCATAATGGATATTGCGAAGAAGCACGGCCTTTTTGTGGTTGAAGATGCGGCGCAGGCTGTGACAAGCACTTATAAAGGGAAAGCATTAGGTACAATAGGTGATTTTGGCTGCTTCTCATTTCACGAGACCAAAAATTTCTCTATGGGAGAGGGCGGCGCTCTTCTCATAAATGACGGCAAATACACGGAAAGAGCAGAAATATTAAGGGAAAAAGGAACAAATCGCTCACAGTTTTACAGAGGACAGGTAGCAAAATACAATTGGATGGATTACGGAAGCAGTTATCTTCCGAGTGATCTGAATGCGGCGTACCTTTGGGCGCAGCTTGAACATGCCGACGAGATACAAAGTTACAGGCTGGAAATCTGGGACAGATATCTTGAGGCGTTTAAGCCTTTGGAAGAGAAAGGGTTGATACAGCTGCCTTGCATTCCCGATTCATGTGTTCATAATGCGCATATGTTTTATATTAAATGTGAGGATCTTGATACAAGAAGCGATTATATTAAATTTATGAGAGAGAATGACATTCTCTGCGTATTTCATTATGTGCCGCTTCACAGCGCGCCTGCGGGAATAAAGTTCGGCAGATTCGATGGTGTGGATAAATACACTACTTCCGAGTCGGACAGACTTGTACGACTTCCGCTGTATTACGGATTGACCAAGAAGGATCAGGACAAAGTTATTTCAAAGACATTGGAGTTTTTCAAAGAGAGAGAACATAGATGATCTTTTTTGAACTCTACAGACAATTGGATATAAGAATATTCCAAACCGTATCGGCTATTGACCAGACATACGGATCGTGTGCTAAGTATGTATTTGACAAGGATTCACTTGTCCTTCTCGGAATGGATCATTCTGTCAGAATGGACATTTTGACCAAGGAAGTCAAGAAGGACAGCCCGATCAGAAACTGGGATATCGAGGATGAAGCCGTTATGTGGTTTGCTGAGGATTCTACCGAGGCAGCCGTTATCAGGCTGATCAATGATGCTTATCGGAAATGGCTCAAACTTGATATGAATATTTCCGAAGAGTATTTCCAGATGGAGCTTGAGCAGGTTAATCAGCTGCTTGCCGGTTATGACCTTAGGATTTTTTCGGATGAGTCCGGTATGTCTATCTTTAAGGATGATGCCGAGGTTGCGGATGAGTTTTCATTTGAGAAAGCTATCGAGCTCATCATGGAGATTGATGAGAACAGGATGGATGAAAACGGGATAGCACAGCTTATCAATGAAGCGCTGTATTACCGTAAGCTCGACAAGTATGAAGAAGCGGCTGTCCGTCTTGAGAAGGTGGCACGATACGTTGATCATACACTTCCGATATATACCCAGACGGTATTTACGCTTGCCGAAACATATTATTTCATGGGCAATTATGAGCGTTCGGTTATGCTGTATTATCGCGTTAATCTCCAGTTTGTGGAAGATGAGAATGACTTCTTCCTTCACCTCGGACACGCTCTTATCGATGCGAAGATGAAAAAATATGACAGGCATCTTCGTATTTATTACCACAGTATTATAGACAGTGATTTTGCGGATACGCACAGACAGGCCGTTGCTGCGGCCAAAGCGAGTGTAGCGGATGTTTTTACCGAGTACGAGGCCACTTGTGCTGACATGGGGCGCAAGAAATATGCCGAATTCCGTAATCACCTTCCGGCGGGAGCTGATGATATCGATGAGATACTCGAAGAATACGAGAATCCCGAAGAGCCCGTACGTGAGATTCACAAGCAATACGAAGGACTTAAAATATCCGAGCCCAGAGTCAGTTCGGAACAAACCCGAATGTCGGTTAATGAGCGATTATCCGAAGCGCTTGATTTTTACCTTACGGGTGAATACCAGAAAGCTTTTGATATGTATTACAGGCTGGCTTCTCAGGCTGATGAGGATTCCGATTTCTATACATGGATACAGCTTCAGCTCGGTAAGATATACTGCTTCTTTGATGAACCGTCCAAAGCATGGAAATCCCTGAAGAAGTGCGATCCGAGAAGGTTCGGTATCGTATACCGTATGGAGGATTTTCTTATTTTGTATCAGCATTCACACATAGTGGCGGAAGACTTTGAAAGTGATATAAGATTCCGCAAGCTTGTCCGTGGACGTATGGATCCGTACTTTGCCCAGTATGACAGGGAATACAATGCGCTTATCAACGACAGGAAACTGATGCGTGCTTATAAAGTATATGAGAAAGACTGCGCCGATGATTCGAGATATGAACTTCGGGGAATACTGAAAGAAACAAAAGAAAGAGGTATGGGTCTGTTCGGGTTCTTTACCAAAAAGAAAAATAACGGAGATTATCATGCGTAAGATCTCCAGAGAAGGACGGACGGTTGCGGTCACCGCGGTTATACTTGTTATAGGAATTGCGGTACTCGGCTTCTTACTGCATTATACCGGATCAAACCTTTATATTTCCGAGGTGTGTTCGCATAATGATGAGGTGATGCATGATTCGGTCGGGTTCTACAAAGATTTTATTGTACTTAACAACTCGTCCGGGTATCCGGTCAACCTGAAAGGCTACGGCCTTTCAGACAACAATTCCGATTTAAGAAAGTTCGTTTTTCCCGCTGTTACGCTGAATGCAGGGGAGCAGCTTGTCATCTGGGCAGGGAATCAGGAACCTTTCGGCGATGAATATTATGATGATGAGGCATTATATACCGGCTTTAAAATAAGCGATCATGAATATGTATACTTGACCGATCAGAGCGGAAGTGTGATCGACTCATTAAGAATTCCGCCAATGAAACAAAATGAGACTCTGCTGCGTGGAAAGTCGACAGATCGGGGTACGGTCGGTTATTCGAGCTATATGAAGAACATCCCGGCCCGTGTTGCGGAAGATATTCCGGCGCCCGTTCTTTCGGCCGAATCGGGATTCTACGAGGATCCGTTTGAACTGACGATTTCTGCGGACTATGACATATTCTATACGATTGACGGCAGCAGTCCTTATACATCCGGAATTAAATACAGCGGACCGATACAAATAAGTGACAGGAGCAGCCTTCCGAATTACTATGCGGATATGGGTCCTGTTTCGGCCGCATATGAGCAGTTCTATCCGTCCGAACCCGTCAGCAAGTCAACCGTGCTTCGTGTGGCCGCAAGAAGAAGCGACGGATGCTTCTCCAAAGAATCTGTCGCAACTTATTTTGTCGGCAGCAATGTGCGTGATATTTGTGCCGGATCGTATACGTTGTCGCTTGTATCAGATCCCGACGGATTGTTTTCGAGCGACAGGGGAATATATGTGACGGGCAGTACATGGGATTTAAACAGTGCTAAGGTGCGGGAGGAAGATGCTGATCCGGTATATGCTCCGGCCAATTACAATATGCGCGGTAAAGGCTGGAGAAGAGATGCCAGACTTACGCTTTTCGATCCTTCGGGAAATCGTCTGTATGATGAAGACGATATTATAACAATACGTGGTAAATCATCGCGTTCGGTCGTTCAAAAAGGCTTTAATATACGACCGCAGGATGCTTCCGGGAAAGTGTTTAACGGCCTGATAGAAGGTGCGGGACAAATACTTATGCTTCGAACCGGAAGTGCGGAAGATGTTTTCAAGACGAATTTCAGGGATTCGTTAAATGCACGTATTGCCGAAAATCTAGCTGTTGCCTCCCAAAGATCGCTGTGTTGTCAGTTGTACTTAAACGGTGAGTATTGGGGATGTTACAACCTTCAGGAACATCTTGATACGACGTTTGTTGAAAGCAGATTCGGTGTTCCTGCACAAAATGTCAACCTGATAAAACTTGACGGAGATCCGGAGGTTCCTTCGGGACTTACAAGCGATCTGGTACAGTATCAGGATATTGAAAGCTACATTAAGGACAATGATCTAGAAGATGACTCCTGTTACGAACGCTTTTGCGATATGGTCGATATAGACAGCTTTATAGATTTTTATTGTGCACAGATATTTTTTGCCAATGATGATGCATATCTGGGGAATGTGGCGCTTTGGAGAGCGCGTGATCCCGGGGCGCTTTTGTATGAAGACGGAAAGTGGAGATATCTGTTGTTTGATCTTGATAATTCCGATGCCTATGCACAAAATGCCAAGGCCGATATAGATTCTTTTGTTGACGGAAGTTATGCGGGTTATAACGCATCCGATGACATATTTTTCTCGAGCCTGTCAAGAAACGCTCAGTTTAGAAAGCGTTTTGCCGCGAGGTTTAGACAGCTTTTGTCAGATGATTTTTCGTTTGATACAATTGCACCGATCATAGATGATTTTGAACAAAGATATACGAAGCCTATGGCATTTTCGATAAGACGTTTTCACGATTCGGATTTTTCGGAAAACGACTATAAAGACAATGTTGAAGTTGTGCGTAGCTTTTTCCGGGAAAGAGGAAAATATATGTCGGAGTACGTTACGTTGCATATGGGAGAATAGACAGATGAGACATGAGGAGAAATTCATCTGTTCGGAGAGACAGCTTGCGCTGATTGAGAGCCGATTAAGAACTATCCTGCAGATCGACTCGCATCAGGACGGCGATGATTACGGGATACGCAGTCTCTATTTTGATACGTTTGATGACGGAATGTATCAGGACAGCCTGAACGGAGTTGACAGAAGAAGAAAATACCGGATACGGTTTTATAACATGAACGATGTGTATTTCCGTATGGAGCGCAAGGATACGGTCGGGAGACTGAAGCAGAAATACTCGACCGCCATATCCCGCGAGAATGTTAGAATGTGCATTGACGGTGCGCCGCTTCCGGATAGTGATAATGATATTTTAAAAGAAGTCTACACAATGCAGCAGGCTGAAGGACTTCATCCAGTTGCGGTCATAGACTATCGAAGATGTGCGTTTACGTATCCTGTCGGTAATGTAAGGATTACGCTTGACAGGAATATTTCATGCACGCACAGGATAGAGGAATTTACCGATAAACATGCTCTTTTGTATCCCGTTATGCCATACAACAAACACATCCTTGAAGTAAAGTATGACGGAATATTGCCGGGATACATCGCATCCGCGATCAATATCGGAAGTCTTGAGCAGGTTTCATTTTCAAAGTATGTATACGCAAGAAATGTCATAAACGGAAACGGAAGAAAGGAAGACGGATATGAGTTTTAAGGACATGATCAAATCATCTATTTTAAGCAGCTTTGGCAGCGATATAACAATACAGAGAATAATTATCGTGCTCGCTGTTTCGCTTGTTTTGGGTTTATATGTATTTGCTGTTTACAGAATGGCAGTCAACAATGAGTTCTACTCAAAGGATTATAACAGGACGCTTGTTCTGATGGCGGTCGTTACAGCGGGTATTGTTCTTGCAGTTCAATCGAATCTTGTTATTTCACTCGGTATGGTCGGAGCGCTTTCCATCGTAAGATTTCGTACCGCCATTAAGAGTTCATTGGATCTGTTCTTCCTGTTCTGGGCGATCAGCGTTGGAATCATATGCGGTGCGGGATTGTATATTCTTGCGGGTGCATTATGCGTTGTAGTTACATTGGGATTGTTTATTACAGGAAAGATGATAAGTCCTGTTGCTTTAGGTCTTCTGGTTATAAATTGCAGCACGGGAAATACGGCTGATAAGATAATTGATACAATTAAACCTCATACCGTATTTATCAGGATGAAAAACAAGACCGTATCAAAAGATAACACGGAACTGATTATCGAATACAAGTCAAAAGACGATAAGGCAATCGAAGAAGCGCTTGCCGCTCTTGAAGGAGTCAACAGGTTTTCGTTCATGAACTACGACAGGGAGACCAGACTGTAAATGTCACACGTATCAAAGCCGGTATTGGCTAAAAGAATACTTGCTGTTATGAATATTGTACTGATCTCCATGATAGGACTGATCAGAACCGATTACATTTCGGACGCGATCTCGTTTTCAATCGTACCGATTCTCATCAGCACTGCCATTATTTTGTTCTCTAAGGATTTTGTACTGTTTTCGGACAGGAAGAGCATTAAATGGGATGTTATACTCGCCGGCCTGTTTATTGTTATGCTTTCAGCCGAGGAAGTGCTTAAAACAATGCGCTCGATGGATCATGAGATGCTCAATACAATATTTAAAGTGATCTATTTCCCGCTTCTGTTTGCAGCTCTTGTTATAGATGTGGACTACGCACAGTTTTTCACGTTAAGCAGATCAAAAGGTTCGGATACGTCTTCCGATGACGCTCCGGATACCGCAAATAACGGAAGATTTCTCGGAATCCATTATCCTGTTTGGATATTGATCGCTATTACATATATGTTTGTGATAGCGTATTATCCCGGTTTGATGAACAGTGATTTTGAAGCTGAATGGATGTGGGGATGGAGTGACAAGACTAACTGGAGTGACTGGCATACGGTAGGTTATCTCTTCTTTGTAAGACTGTGTACCGCAATAATACACAAGCCTGTCATGATAACAATTGCGCAGGTTTTGATGTATTATCTTACGATCAATTATGCCGTAAGTGTGCTAAAGAGGAGATTCCCGTCTTTTTCCCGCGTGGGCTTTTTGTTTATCGGCTTGTATATAGGCTTTAGTTTATACAGCTGCGTATACATGTCCGAGATCAGAAAAGATAATTGCAGCTCCCCTATGCTTCTTGCATTTGCAATTTCCGTACTGGATTATGTTTTAAGTAAAAATCACGAAAGAAGACAGTACATTAACCTGACCGTATTTGCCTTTCTTGCTGCCATTTTCCGCCATTCGCTCCCGGAAGTGGTTGCGGTTACGCTGATTTGCGTTATCATCGGTGAATTCAGAAATAAAAGCCTCGAACAGTCGGAACGTAAGAAAAACATACTCAGGTTATGTGCGGTTATTGTCGTATATATTGCCTCGTATCTCATTCTTACTGAAGGAATTGCTTTCGGACTCCTGAGGGCGGAACGCAATCCGGCTTACATCAAGTATACGATCCCGATGAACCTTGCCGCATCAATGGCTTACAGAAGTCAGGAAACGGGATTGTATATTGACGATGATATCGTTAAAAAGATGGAACAGATCATCCCCATGGAAAAATGGGCAGAGTATTATTGCCCGTATGATGCCGATACGACTGACAGGCCGTGGCATGAGATAGGCGATAACGTATTAAAGCTTAACGATCCCAAGATTGCAAAAGATATTATTGCCGTTAATTGGTATTATCTCACGCATTACCCTAAGCAGTGCATCTTATCGTTTTTTGACGTTAATTCGATGGTATGGGAGATTGCAAAGGCATCCGACCTGATAATGTACAGCCCCGGACTTGCCACGGAGCATTATGAGATTCATCACATGAGAAAAGGTGAGTTCTTCTGGGTTTCCGAAAACATTAAGTCGTTCCTTGGATCGACCGCGGTTGGAAGAACCGTGGTATACAGAGGCGGACTGTATTTGTATCTTATGGCTGTGATCATACTTATTCTTTTCAGAAAGAGATTTTTCCGTGTGTTTACGGCAATGCTTCCTGTGCTTTTGTATGCTGCAGCCCTCATGATATCCATACCCCAGGAGGGAACGCATTATATTATGGTATTCGCAATGTTTGCGGCTTTGTTCGGAGCGGTTGTGCTATCGCTTCCGGCAAAGAACGATATCGGCCAGAATCCGACTGTATGATTGATACATACCCGAATATATGATAAAATCAATAAGTCTATGGTAAACGGATCGAATCGTTTGCCGCGAAAATAAGGAGGTATTGAAATGGGCTTAATTCAGGCTATTGCTGGTGCAGCGGGCGGAGCGCTTGCCGACCAGTGGAAAGAGTTTTTTTACTGTGAAGCGATCCCTGCGGACGTGATCGTAACAAAGGGTTCCAAGAAGATCGACGGAAAGCGTTCGTCCAATACTAAAGGACACGACAACATTATCAGTAACGGTTCCGTTATCGCTGTTGCAGACGGTCAGTGCATGCTGATCGTTGAGCAAGGTAAGGTTGTTGATATTTGTGCGGTTCCCGGCGAGTATGTATATGACACGTCAACAGAACCGAGTATATTCTACGGTAAGCTGTCCGACTCCATCGTTGAGACATTCAAGCAGATCGGAAAGCGTTTTACGTTCGGCGGAGATACCGGTAAAGATCAGAGAGTATACTACGTTAATACAAAAGAGATTCCCGGCAACAAGTACGGAACAGCCAATCCGGTTCCTTTCCGTGTTGTTGATAAGAATATCGGACTTGATGTTGATATTACGATCCGTTGTCACGGAGAGTATTCATACAAGGTTGAGGATCCTATCCTGTTCTACACGAATGTTGCAGGTAATGTAACCGAATCATACACAAGAGACGAGATCGACGGTCAGCTCAAGAGCGAGCTCCTTACAGCTCTTCAGCCCGCATTTGCCAAGATCTCCGATATGGGTATAAGATACAGCGCACTTCCCGGACATACCGAGGAGTTGTCGGATGCACTTAACGAAGTACTTACGAAGAAGTGGAGAGAACTTCGCGGTATTAGGATCGTATCATTCGGTGTAAGCTCCGTTACCGCTCCCGAAGATCAGGAACAGATGATCAGGGATCTTCAGAAGGCAGCAGTTATGCGCGATCCGAGTATGGGTGCAGCAACACTCGTTGGTGCTCAGGCGGATGCAATGAAGGCAGCTGCATCAAATACATCGGCAGGACCCATGATGGCATTTGCCGGAATGAATATGGCTACTCAGGCAGGCGGCATGAATGCACAGCAGCTCTATCAGATGGGCGCTGCACAACAGGCTGCGGCTCCGGCTCCTCAGGCAGCACAGGCTGCGGCACCTGCAGGCGGCTGGACATGCGAGTGCGGTTCGGTTAACACCGGCAAGTTCTGCAGCAATTGCGGCAAGCCCGCACCGGCAACCGACTGGGTATGTGAATGCGGTGCTACAAACAGCGGCAAGTTCTGCAGTAACTGCGGCAAGCCGAGACCGTAAGCTGCCTAGACAAAACGCAGATATGAGATAAATAACCCCGGGATCATTAATGAATCCCGGGGTTTTAATTATGTCTTTATGAACTTACGAGGTGTTATTCCGCTCCGTTTCTTACAGCCTCTGCCATTTCTTTCTGAATGTCGGCATCATATGAGAGAACAGGCTCTATGTCTTTGCCTTTGATCTTACGATCAATATAGTTGTTTGTCAGCTTAACAACAAGCGGTGTGAGTGAGAGAACACCGATAAGGTTGGGAAGCATCATAAGTCCGTTAAATGTATCCGAAATATCCCATGCGAGAGAAGAGGTCATTACCGCACCTGAGA
>Ga0310695_10004295_pt1 | contig 26533 bp, 23 predicted proteins | sample RumenRJG_04DNA_FD_203882 | JGI IMG/M metagenome (GOLD analysis project Ga0310695, IMG submission 203882) | Bovine rumen microbial communities from Lethbridge, Alberta, Canada - RJG_04 (v2) (version 2) | ecosystem: Host-associated > Mammals > Digestive system > Stomach > Rumen | place: Canada... | reverse complement strand
ATGCATAACTGTCTGATTTACAGACAAAGTTACGATTGAAAACCGTTCGCCCCTCAAACACCTCCTAACTATCTAACTATCAATGTTTTCAAAGACCTATATATAAATTTTTAGTGGACACTAATGATATTTGCACCTGAAATGATAGATTGTGTAACGGTAAATTGTTGTTGCCTATGTCGGTTATTTTCATGCTTCGGACGAAGAAACAAGAAGGTAGAGCCCCTCTTTCAGCCCGCATCATCAGTCACAAACTCGGCCTTGACATGAAGGTCGTGACAACCATCACGGTTGACGTGGCCAAGTATACGGCGTCTCCTACAGGTCGTGTCTATACGAATTACATGAAGTCTGCTGAGGGGGTAAAGATCAGAGAACAAATGGCTAAGGCTACGGCTGCCATCGAAAGCTACCTTCGCCAAGGCTTCAAACCTAACGGCGAAGCAGCGCGGAAGATCATTGACGATGTTGTCCTCAAGGAAACACGCGAGAGACAACCCGAGCTCAAGGTGGAGAAGAGACGCAAGCCGAAGATTACGTTGAACAAGTATATCGAGCGGTTCGAAGAAGAGATCGAGAGTGGTGCCCGCCAAACGGATAGGGGGACAAACTACTCCTTCGCTACCGTAAAAGCCATCAAGCAGGCGCTTAACCAGTTCAATTATTTCCAGAAGGAGAAAAAGAGGAAGTACGACTTTGACGACATCGACATGACTTTCTATTATGAGTTCACCGCATACCTCAAGAAGAAGGACTACGCAATCAATTCCATCGGAAAGTGCATAAAGGAACTGAAAGCCATCATGAGAGCCGCCGAGATTGAAGGCTATCACACGAACAGCGCTTGGAAGGACAAGAAGTTCAAGGGCACCCGCGTCGAGATCGATAGCATATACCTTACTCAGGAGGATTTGGACAAGATTATGGCCGCCGACCTCTCCAAATATGAAGTCGGGCACACGTGGGCACGGGACATCTTCATGGTTGGCGTCTGGACGGCCCAGCGCGTTTCGGACTACAACAACATCAGAAAAGAGGACTTCAGCACCTTGACGAAGAATGTCATGAAGGAGGAAGACGATCCCCTGAACCCCGGTAAGAAGAAAGCCTGGATCGAGCAGGAGGAAATCACTTATCTGAGCATCCGGCAGAAGAAAACCGGAGCGAAAGTGACTATCCCGTGCAACTCACGACTGAAAGCCATCCTGGAAAAGTATGACTACCAGCTCCCCCACCTTGAAGACCAGGTCATCAACCGATATATCAAGGATGTGGCAAAAGAAGCCGGACTGACTGAACTGGTAGAGATCGAGACCACGAAAGGTGGAACTCCCAAAAAGGAGAAGGTCGAGAAGTACAAGCTCATCCACACCCATACAGCCCGGCGGACTGGAGCCACATTGATGTACCTGGCCGGTGTGGACGTTTATGACATCATGAAGGTCACCGGCCATTCATCCCCGACCATGCTGAAGAAGTATATTAAGGCAGATAGCTTAGAAGTCGTTGAAAAACTGACTGATAAATATGACTACTTCAAGTAGAGAATAATCCATTTATAGTTCCCAAAGGCCCTTTGGCCCTCTTTTAGCAAGACGCCCCTCCAAGGCGTCTTGTTTTGTTCTTAGCTGCAACCAATCCATGACCACATATGAACTATCACCAGCACCTTTATCGTACGCGTGCACTCATGGACGAGGTGATGACAGCTATGAACAACCTCGCCGGTACGGGCGGCCGTAATCTCGGCATCAGAGACTTCCGTACCATCGTGCAGCGCAGAGGAGAGTTCCAGAAACGACTCCGTGACTGTTTCTACGACATTGCTGACCTTTGGCTGGACATTAAGCCAAACGAGGCACTGCGGTTTGAGGTCTCAACCTTCCTTTCAAGATACCGTGCATTCCGCCTTGCCGCAAGGACAGCTGCAGATATGCCCGAAATAGCACCGCAGCTGAAAGAATCACTCCGTAACTATAGTGAGTATCTAAATGAGTTAGACCGAGATATGGAAGTTATTCTCAAGGAATTTTTCATCACGATTCCTATTCCTGCGAGGCCTTCTCTTGCCGGAATAGCCAACAGTCTGCGAATCTATGTACCCGACGCTGACGACGAGTTCTATGAGCGCCTTATCTTCGACCACCGCACTCCTTCAAGACCGCTTAAATGGCAGAAGAGCAAAGTGGCTGCCACATTATTTGCCGTGCACTTCGGCTTGACCGACTCCCTGATGAACCGTTCGTTCTTATTTCCGAGTCGAGGACCGTCTTACCATGGTCTCAAGATTTCCAGCAATATAGCGACCAAGGGTGATGACAGGAATGGAATCGCTGCCATTCTCGGACTCTATCCTTACAAGAACCCGAAGCATACCAAATAGAATTACTGCAAAGAACTGCTTCTATCTAACCCCGTTTCAATGAAGTGGGAGGACGATTCACATCTAAAATACTGCTTTTACTGCTTTTTGTAACATTTTTATAATCAATGTTTTCATTTTAGTTTCGCAGTGGAAGATTTAAAACGAAAGGTATCACTTATGGAACTCGAACCTGCCATTGCCAAGTTCTTTGAGGACATCCTCAGACCGATAGTTACAGATGCGATAGAAGAAGTCATCAATAAGATGCCCGCAATTCCTGCCGATGATTTGATAACTGTCCAGGAAGCCTGCCATGTGCTCAGGTGCTCACGAGCGACACTGTATTACCATGTCGATCAAGGGAGTATCAAGATTGAGAAACACGGGCGCAGGAGTCTTGTTCACAAAGGTAAACTCCTTGAGGATCTCGCCTCCGGAAAACTTGCCCTGCGCAAGGATAAACATCGTAAGAATTCAAAGTCTTAATTCTCTCATAAACAGGAAGAACAAATAATCAACTAAAGTAATATGGCAACAAGGATTACCAAAGAAAACTTCCACAAGATTTGGAAACTGATAGTAGTCCGGGTGACGGATGCGTTCACGACTCCGCCCGTGGTTTTCAAGATCGGCGGTTCGACAGTCGGCACTTTGGGCAACTTCAGCGCATCGACCGGCAAGGGCAAGTCCAAGAAGACCTTCAACGTCTGCGCCATCGTCGCCGCAGCGCTGAGCGGGAAAACCGTCCTGAATTATGAGCCCTCCTTCCCTGAGGACAAGAGAAGGGTTCTATACTTCGACACGGAACAGAGTTCCTACCATTGCCATAAAGTCCTGGAGAGGATTAACAAGCTGGTCGGTTATCCCCCGGATTATGACTGCGACCTCATCGACTTCGTCATGTTACGGGAATACTCCCCCATCGAGCGTCGGCAGATTATCGAACTTGCTCTTGACGAACGGCCCGGCGTCGGTCTCGTGATCATAGACGGCCTGCGGGATCTTCTCTTTGACATCAATTCTTCAAGTGAAGCGGCAGAAGTAATTGGATTGCTGATGAGATGGACAAGCCTATACAATATTCATATCCATACCGTCCTGCACTTGAATAAGGGCGATGACAATGTCCGCGGGCATATCGGTACCGAGCTGAACCACAAGGCCGAGACCATCCTTCAGATTTGCGTGAATGACAATGACTCCACCATCAGCGAAGTGCATCCTGCGATGGTCAGGGACAGGGACTTTGTCCCCTTCGCCTTCCGGATCAACAACGAGGGTTTGCCTGAGATTGTGAACGGGGTGGACATGACCCACAAACCCAAGATATCATCCTTCGACTATGAGAACATGACGGAGGAATTACACCGGCAGGCGCTTGACGTAGCGTTCGGCACTGATGATGAGAATCCAGAATCACCCCCTTTAAGTTATTCTCCATTGCTAAAAAGACTTGCTGTAGGATACAAGTCCCTCGGGTATAGCCGCGGCAGGAACGCCCAGGTCAATCTCCTGAAGTTTCTTCTCAGCCAGGGAATCATCAGCTGTTTCGACAGGAACTACGTGTACAACAGGGATTTTCACTATGTCCCTCCATCAGAACGGTAAACCTGTTTAACGCGGTTTGGTGCCTATAAGGGAATTAAACTGGTAAACCGATTGATGATGTTGGCATTTTTCATCATCGGTGATGTCCAATCACTATATCAAATCCTGTATATTATGAGTATCGAAGAATTGAAAGAGATTCCCATCACGGATCTTCTCACCCACCTAGGACACCGCCCCGTCTCCAGAGGCAAGGGCGGAAGGCAATGGTTCTATCACTCCCCTCTCCGGGAAGACGGTAACGCTTCATTCTGCGTGTCCTCGGACAAGAATCTGTGGTATGACTTCGGCACGGGCCAGGGCGGGAATGTCATAGATTTCGCCAAGGCGATGAACGGCGGATGTTCATTCAAGGTCGCGGCGTCCTGGCTAGAATCGCAGAGCCGAGAGTTCAGGCAAAGCCCTCCCCTGTCCGAATTGATCACCGGCAGTTCCCGGAGCCGGTTCGAAGAGGCGGAAATCGAGAATGTCAAGGTGATGCCTCTTATGAGCAGACCACTGTTGAGCTATCTTTGGTCGCGGGGTATACCGGACGACATTGCCACGCGGTATTGCAAGGAGGTCCACTACACCATCCGTGACCGGCACTATTTCGCTATCTGTTTCAGGAACATTCTCGGCGGGATGGAGATCCGGAATCCGTTCTTCAAAGGGAGCCACGGGGAAAAGGCTCCCAGCATCGTCACGCTCAGCAAGGAGAATCACACACCTTCCTGCTGCGTCTTCGAGGGCTTCATGGACTTCCTTTCTTACCAGACGCTTCTAGAACGCTATTGTGATCCAGTAATCAACCCCGTCCCTCGTGACTGCATCATTTTGAATTCGACCAGCATGATTCAGAAAGCCATCCCGTTCATCCAGGTTTACGATGTGGCGTTCACATATCTGGACAACGATGCCGCCGGCATTAATGCAAGTGATATACTGGACAGTGCCATGACGGATCGGACGATCAGGATGTCAAGACGATTCTCGGAATTCAATGACTTGAACGACTACTTGATTAATAGAATCAGCAGAGACTCTTAACAATGGTGACTCATCATGCATAGAGTACTCAAGTAGCAAAAAAAGGAGTCTTTTCCGTCCGGACGTGGGCAATAGCATGAGAATAGAAAGCGGAGCATTTCACTCCGCTTTCTTTCAGTCATGCCACGAATCTACGAAATTGAACTCATGGATATCCTCATTCAATCTCCTTCTATGGTGTCTTTTCTCAACTCGGATATCCGTCCCATTAGTCCTAACTGAATAATAGTAGTCATTTAGTAATCCTTCTGGAATACTATCGAAACGAATATGCCATCTATCATTTGCATAAATCATCCTATACCTCTTTCCATGTGAAGTCAGATAAAGGTTTTCCCCCATTTCGTTAAATACTCGATCTGAATGTTCACTCTCAGCCAGGGAAGGGAAAGACATCACGGACCTCAATGCCATCACCAGCGGGCCATTGTCCACGTCACTGGCCGCCTCAAGTGCACTCGGTATATGGACGGCGGCTATGGTAAACTACAGGGTGCTCTATGAAATCATAGCACTCGAAGTTGAAGTGAAGGAGGATCGGGTATGATTAAGCGCGGATCCCAAACCAAGATCATCAGGATGGATACTGCCGGCGGAATGGACTGGCAGGCAAAGCGGTTCGAAGGAAAAGTCTTCACCGTGCGCTTCATAGACTCCGCCTGACAGATATACCTTGAAGAGACAGGAATCGCGCTCATCCCCGGTGTCGATGAATATGAGATTGTAAAATAAAAGAAGGAAGGTGACAATCAGTCGACTGACTTTTTGTCACCTTCTTTTGCATGCCCTGATGGGCCGCCCCATCGAGCTATCTGTTCGAAATCAGGCCGTAGGAATATCCTATCGGACGTCGGGTCGGTAAACCAACTTCTTGGTCTGAGGATCTCGAGAGAACTGGATGAAGTATTCCCACATCATGCGGGCCGTCGGCTTGAAGTTCCAGTGGGCATAATCCACGACGGCGATAATCTTGACGACCGGGACGTTTCCCTTGAGCACCTCTCCGGTCTCGACGGCGATTCCATCCCCTTTGCAGGTGACGATGCGCTGTCGGTTGGACAGGGCGAAGCCGAAAACAGGATCGACGCCGAAATCCATGTCCTTGACGACAGGGACGCCGTTCATCAGTTCATAGGCGTTCCACGCCTTGAGGTAACCGTTCCCAACATAGTTTTCCGGCTGGATGAAAGGAACCACCTTGTCCGCCGTTCCCAGCACGGAGCAATAAGGCATTTCTACGTGACCGCTCTTTTGAAGCGCCTCGTCCATCAGCCCGTTTTCGTCACAGAATCGGGCGACGGCGAAAATCCCGCCGGAATGGCCGCCCACGGCGGCAAACAGATGCGACTTCTTGATACCCAGCGCTGTAGCGGTTATGGATCCGGCGGACAGGCCTTCAGCGTAAATCCGGGACGGGTCGATCTGCGGATACTTCTCCAAAAGCTGATAGATGACTGATTCCACACCGTCGTGTCCCATCGTGCCATAGGAATCGCTTCCCTGCCATTCCATTTCCACGACAATGAACTTCTCCTCGGCGGCAAGTTCGATGAAACCGGAGGTTTCTGCCTGGGTGCGGGGATCGTTCGTGTTGCCATGAAGCAGAACCATCAGCGGGACGCTCCCCGCAGGCGCATCCTGAGTCCCCTTCGGGAAGTATTCATACCAAAGCCAGTCCTTGCTTCCGGGATGTTCCTGCGTGACGATTTTCCGTTCCACGCCGAAATGTTCCGGAATCATATAAGGCTCCAACTCATAGGTTCCGTACTCCCCGAACTTGGACCCTTCATACCAGGTGTGTCCCACATTGTTGAAGCGGTAATTCCGGCTGAAAACCTGGTCCCACGCCTGGCTGAAGGCCTCCTTCAGCGAGACCTTGGCATCTGGCAGGACAACGGTCTTGAGAAGCGGTTCTACTTCTTCAAGAGGCTGATTGACAGCCAGGTATGGCTTTGCCGCTTTGGCGGCGCCCTTCCCGGCAAGCACGGCGGGAACCGCATGTGCATTGACCTTGACGCGGGCGGGCTTGCCGCCGATGGACAGGATGCCGGCGATTGCGTTGCCAGCTTCGGATGCCAGGGTCTGGTTCACGAAAGTGGCACCTTGACCGATCCCGATCACCTTGAGGTTCGTCACGGTATACTGGGCATTGAACAGTTGCCTGAACGCCTCGAAATCCGTTCCCGCGTCATACTTGTCTCCCACCGGGTTGACGACGAATACGCTCCAGTGGTTTCCGGCCATCGGTTCGGCCATTCCCAGCTCTTCCACGAGCTTCTCCGCTCCTGCTTTGTCCAACTTGACATCCGGATAGACGAAATACACGGGGCTCATGTTGAATGAGCGGGTTTCCACGCCCGAAACCATGACTCGTTCCGTATAGACGACATTCTCAGGCGGCGGAGGGAGCTGCGGCCGTTGAGCGGCGCAGATCAGTGGCACCAGGGCACACAGGCATACGATGATTTTCTTATTCATTTTTCAGAGCAGGTAAGATGTAATCCCATACAAGATTGATTTCGCCCTGCATGTCCCGCAGGTTGGCCGTCATCGCAATGACGGCGTCCTGGTCGGGAAGGACGATGATGTACTGGCCGTTGGCACCGTCAGCCCTGTATGCGTTGTGGCGGCAGCGCCACATCTGGTAACCGTAACCCTGTAGCCAGTCGCTGTTCTCCTTCGTCATGCCGATTCGCTCGCACAGTTCTGGCGTCAGCATGTGCGGAACCGACCAGACCAGGTTGGAAGAAGCTTCGCGGACCCACTCTGCCGGAAGGATCCGGCGTCCTTTCCACTTGCCTTCCTGAAGCAGTAGCTGGCCCATCTTGGCCATGTCTTCCGTCTTGAGATACAGGCCCCAACCGCCGCAGTTCGCGCCGGTCGGACTCTCCTCCCAATACGGCTTTTCTATGCCGAGCGGCTCCCAAAGCCGGGGTTCCAGGTAGTCATTGACCTTTTCCCCCGTCACCTTCTGGACGATTTCGGACAGCACATATGTGCCGATGGTGTTGTAGCAGTAGTACGTTCCCGGTTCATGAGTGATGGGCCATTCAAGGAAGACGGTCACCCAATCCTTGTCCCCCTGTCGGGCGGCGAAGGTAGGATCAGAGCCGTGACCGCAGTTCATGGTCAGCAGATGCCGGACCGTCACGGAGCGGAGGGTGTCGGAGGCATTCTCCGGGACCTTGTCCGGGAAAAAGTCCACGACCTTGTCCTCCAGGGACAGTCTGCCCTCGGCGATGGCAAGCCCCACGGCCGTGGCCGTGAAGGTCTTGCTCACCGAGTTCATGATATGGGCGCTGTCCGGCTGTCCTTCGCTCATCCACTTCTCTTCCAGCACCTTTCCGTGCTGGAGGATCATGATGCTGTGGATGTCCTGGCCGGCTTCGTCCTTGGCTTGGAGATAGGCCGCAAAGGCGGCATCCAGTTCCGGAGAAGCCTGTTTCCGAGGCAGTTTGTCGTCACGGCCGCAGCCGATCACCAGGACCAGCGCGGTCAGACAGTTGACAATGAGATAATTACGCATAAACCTAATCGTTGTAACCCGGATTCTGCACCAGGTTCTTGTTCACCTCGATCTCGGCCTGCGGGAAAGGAAGGAGTTCGTCCCGTCCGGCCGTCCAGCCGGCCAGGCTCTTCTCGTTGGGGGTATAGGTCAACTCCGTCGCATACTTGGCATTGTAGATAGCCTCGGCGGACGTGATGTCCAGACCCTCGGGCGGGACGATACGGAAGGTGGGCAGCTGCTTGCCCTTGTTGGCCAGGGCGGAGGCCGCGTCACCCCAACGGAGCAGATCCTGGTAACGGACGCTTTCGAGAGCCAGTTCCAGATGGCGCTCCGTCTTGATGTCGGCCAGGGTGACACCAGTCTTGGCGGGAACGCCAGCGCGGGTGCGCACCTGGTTGAAGTAGGAGTCTCCGTTCTCGCCGGTCATCACGCAGGCTTCGGCCATCATCAGCAGCACGTCGGCGTAACGGATCATGGGCGTGCAGGCCATGCTGCCGCACCAGAAGTTCACGTTCTCGTCCTGCAGCAGGGGCAGCCACTTGAAGCGGAAGTATCCCTCGTTCATGTACATGGCCATCGTGCGGTCGAAGAAGATGTTCATGCCCACGACATCCTGGAAAGACAGGACGGTGGCCTTGCGGCGGATGCCGTTCTCTTCGCCGGCTTCTTTGAAGGCGTCGTACAGCGCCTTGGGAGCATTACCGTTGGAATAACCGGTGGTGGCGTTGAAATCAAAGTAGTTGGCGGCATCCGGACCGGCGCAGACGCCGTAGTTGAAGCCCCAGTTCCAAAGGATGCCGAACCAGCCGTTCTGACCTGTGGTCATGGTTCCGTTCAGGCTGCCCCAGCCGTTGTTGGCCATGTCGTAGTGGCGGTTGATTTCCAGCACATACTCCGAGCAGTAGTTGTTAGCTGTGTGATAGAAATAAACGAACTTGTCAGCAGGGACCAGAGCGTATTTGCCAGAATCGATGACCTTCTTCAAATGGGACTTAGCCTCGGCATATTTGCCTTCGAAGAGGAGAACGCGGCCATAGAAAGCCTCGACAGCTTCCTTGGTGAGGCGGATACCGCCTTCCTGGTCATTCACGCTGGCCTTGGTTCCCAGGGAGCCGGAGGCGAGGGACGCATCGAGGTCGTCTTCGACCAGCTTCCAAAGTTCGGCGGGATCACCGTTGCCGAGGTCGGCGGCATCCGGGCTGATGATGTGGTCCACAAGGGGCGGGGTGCCCCACAGGGAGGTCAGCTGATAGAAAGACCAGGCACGGAAGAAATGCGCCTCTGCGATGGCGCGCTTCTTGGCGTCGGATTCGGGTTCAAAATGCTCCAGCACCAGGTTGGCCTTATACACCAGTTTGTACAGGTCTTGATAATAACCGGTAACCAGGGCGTTGGTGGTGGAGATGGCGCTCTCGTTGACCTCCTGGAACTCGGGCTGGTCCGAACGGCTGCCGCCGGTGCAGAGTTCATCGGAAAGGAGGTTGCGGAACATGAAGCCGTTGGCGTAGTGCACGCCGCCCATGAAGGAACCGCTTTCCAGGTTGCGCCACCACTGATAGCAGGTGGCGATGGCCTGTTCGGCGTCATCGTCGGTCTTATAGAAGGTATCTTCGCTAATCACACCCTGCTGGGGAATGTCCAGCAGCTTTTCATCGCAAGCGGAGAACATCGCAACGGAAAGGACGGAGAGAAGAATATATCTAGTTTTCATGGCTGATCGGGATTAGAAGGTGATGGAAAGACCGAAGACCGTCTTGCGGGTGGAGGGGTAGTTACCATAGTCTACGCCCATGCCGCCCAGGACAGAAGCGGACACTTCCGGATCCAGGCCGGGATACTTGGTGAAGCAGAACCAGTCGTCGAGGGAGGCATAGAGTCGGAGACGTTCCACGAAGACTTTCTTCGTCCAACGGGCAGGCAGGGTGTAACCCAGCTGGATCTGCTTGATCTTGAAGAAGTCGCCGTCGAAGACATAGGCGTCGGAAAGACGGTACTTGTCGTCGTTGTAACCGGCGCGGGCATACTTGGCGTTGGTCTTGCCGGCCGTCCAGCGCTGCTCGAAGAGTTCGGCATACTGGTAGGTAATGGTGTTATAACCCAGGGCCATAAAAATCTGGCTGCCGGCCTGGCCGGTCCCGAAGATGTTCAAGTCCAGGCCCTTCCAGGCCAGGTTCAGGGTAAGACCGTAGGTCACGTCGGGCATGGGCTTGCCGATCATCACCTTGTCGGTGGCGCTGATGCCCTCCACACCGTCATGGTCGACATACACAGGATTGCCGTTCTCGTCGATCCTGTCCACCTCATAGCCGCGGAAATACCAGACGGGATAACCCACTTCGAACGCCGAGAAGGATCCTCCGGCCGCCTGGGCCGAGGTGCCGTCGATACGGCCACCTGCCAAGGCGGGCGTCAGATAGGTCACCTTGTTGTTGAGCGTGGCCAGGTTGCCGGAGATCGAATAATTGAAGTCGCCGATGGCCTGTCTCCAGTTCAATTCAAATTCCAAACCGGTGTTCTTCACGTTACCGGCGTTGATGGGAGATGAGTCGTTACCGGCGGCGGCGGGAAGGGTTACGCCCGTGACGATGAGGTCTTTGGTCTCCTTGCGGTACCAGTCCATGCCGAAGCTCAGACGGTCGTTGAAGGCACGGAGGTCGAAGCCCAGGTCAATCTGCTCGGAAGTTTCCCACTTCAGGTTCGGGTTGTACGTCTGGGACGGGAAAGCCGTACCCTGATAGACGGTGGATGTCGAGTAGGAATAGCCGGGCGTGGAAGTCGCAATGGCGTTGGAATACATGTAGGAAGAGAGGTTGCTCGTGGAACCGTTCTGGCCCCAGGAAGCACGGAGCTTGAAGTACGTCACCGGGCTGCCGAGCGCTTTGTAGAAATCCTCCTCGGACAGCACCCAACCCAGGGAAACGGCCGGAAAGTAGCCCCAACGGTTGGTGGGAGGAAGCACGGACGAGTCGGCGGCGTCAGCGCGCATGGAGGCCTGGGCGATGTAGCGGTTGGCATAGTTGTAACCGACACGGCCGAAGTAGGAGAGCTTCCGGTTGAGCGAGTAGTAACCGCTCAGATTCTTGGTAGCGCTGGGATTGGCATAATTCAGGTCGGCGAACAGCGGGTCATCCTTCTGGACGGCGTCCGGAGCATCGTCATTGCCGCTGAGACCGGCGCTGACATACGTGCGCCTGTTCTGCGAATAGGACATACCGGCCATTCCGCTCACCTCGTGCTTGCCGAAGGAATGGTTGTAGTTCACGAAGTTTTCCCACTGATAATAGAAATTGGTGGTGCTGTTCCGGCTGACCGACGTGCGTACGGAGTTTACGGATGTGGAACCATAGTAGCGGTTGCCATAGCTGTAGCGGTCGGAATCCATCAGGCGATAACCCAGACGGGAGGTGAACACCAGGCCCTTGACGGGCGTGATGTTGGCATAGGTGGTGCCGTCGATGGAATAGGTCCTGTTGTCCTGTTCGCTGCGGCGCGTGGCCACCCTCGGATGGCAGTATTCGCTGGCGCCCAGCGTCATGTAATAGTCGCCGTTCTCATCCTGGAGCAGGGTGTAACCGGTGGCCAGTTGGGTCTGCATGGCGACAGGCAGCTTGTCGGCCGAATAGGTGGAGGCCCAGTACGGCTGGAGGTTCAGCACGGCGGCCACCATGGATCCATAGATGCTGTTGGAGCTGCCGTCGTTGATTCCGGCCGACTTGGAATAACCCAAGTTGTTGCTGGTGCCCACTTTCAGCCAGGGCTTGAGCTGGTAGTCGGCATTGGCCATGAGGGTGATCCGGTTGTAGAAGTCGCGGTCTCCCACGATGATACCGTTATCCTGCAGGCTGGAAAGGGCCAGATAAAAGGAACCCTTGTCATTAGCGCCCTGCATGCCCACGGTGTGACGGATGGTGGGCGATACCTCGAAAGATTCCTTGTACCAGTTGGTGGAGAACTTGCCGTCCCAGACACCGTTGGTGATCAGGGCGTCGACATCCGCCTGCGTGCGGGTAGCGTCCATTTCAAGGTACTGCTGGATCGCCTGTGTGGAATTCAGGAGCTTCGGGCGGCGGACCAGATCGTTCAGGGAATACTGGAGCTCGTAGGTGATGGAGCTGGTTCCCTTCGTACCGGTCTTGGTGGTGACGAGCACCACGCCGTTACCGGCCTGGGCGCCGTAGATGGCGGCCGAGGCGGCATCCTTCAGGACTTCGATGCTGGCGATGTTGTTCGGATCCAGGTTGCCGATGTCGTCGACCAGAAGGCCGTCCACGACATACAGCGGGTCGGAAGTTCCGTTGGAGGAGAAACCGCGCACGCGCACGGTGGGCGAAGCGCCCGGCTGGGCCGTCGTGGTGATCAGGGCGACACCGGCGGTTTTGCCCTGCAGGGCCTGTTCCGCACGGGTGATCGTCCGGTTTTCGATATCGGCGGCCTTGACCGAAGATATGGCGCCGGTGACGTCGCTCTTACGCTGGACACCATAACCGACCACCACGGTCTCTTCAATCATAAGCTGGTCCAGTGCCAGCTGCACGTTGATCACTGGTTGGTCGGCCACCCTTTCCTGGGTGACATAGCCGACACTGGTGAATTCCAGGACGGCTCCGGTCGGAACCGTGATGGAATATGTTCCGTCCAGATTGCTGACGGTACCGTTCGTCGTCCCTTTCTGGACGATGCCGGCGCCAATCATAGGCTGTCCGGTCTCGTCGACGACGCGTCCGGATACGGCAAGGGTTCCCTGCGCAAACAGGGAAGGAAGGCACACGAGAAGGGACAGCAGCAGTGTCGCCGTCCTTCTCCAGTTCATCTTTTTGGGATTCATAGTATTAGGATTTGGTTGTCGTTTTTACCGGAAGCAAAGTTATCCATTGCGTGCAAGACCGGTTTTGCTTTTCCGCCCGATTGTTATGCCGGTTGTTCAGGGATTCGACCGAATCGTCAATCCATTATGCAGAATGATTAATTATCGTTATTTTTGTGTGCGATGAAAAGCATCTGCAAACTGTTTCTGACGGCGGCCGTCCTTCTGGCGGGCAGCCCTTCCCTTCGCGCCGATAAGGATCCCCTTCCGGTGAAGTACCAGATGAACAATCCGAACGTTTCCTGCCTTGCCCGCAGCGATGACGGGAATTTATGGATTGGGACCCGACTAGGGTTGTACCGTTATAACGGAACGGCGTACAGGGAATGCGATGCTTTGTCCGGGAAAACGGTCTACTCCCTGTTTTCCGACAAGGATAACCAGCTTTGGGTGGGTTCTTCCTCCGGAGTTCTGCTCCTGCGGGACGGGGAGGTGCTCCGGGAGTATCCGGTAAGCATGACCCGTATCCAGCAGATAGAATCCTTGGACGGGAAGCGTATGATTCTTTCCGACGCCGGAGGCCTCTATTCGCTGGAAAAGGAAACCGGCGAAGTCTATCCCATCTACCGGGATCCGACCCTGCTTTACAACGCCTTCCACATTACACGGGACAAGACCTTTTGGGTGCGGGACATCTCCAATGGTCACATAAGCGTCCTGGACAGGTCGGGTCAACGTCTGCAGGAATTGACACTCCCGGGGACGAACGGTTTCGCCGAAGGAAGAGAGTCCGAAATGTATGTTTTTACCGTACGGGGACTCTTCCGGTTCGACGGGGAAGGACATCCCCTTCCCCTGGACCCAGCCTTGGAGAGCCTGACGGCGGGGAAAAACATCCTGTTCCTGCAATGTGACGGGCCGGCCCTGTACGTCGGCATCGAAAACGAAGGTATCTGGACCTTCGAGAACGGAGCCTTTTCCCGGCTTTGGAAACAGGAATCCCTGAAAGACGTGACCACGGTCCTGTCCCTGCTGACACCAGACGATCTATGGATCAGCAAAGACAGGAGGGGGATCGGGCACCTGTCCCGCCGAGCCGGACACCAGTCGATGCCGGTCGCCCTTTCCCGTCCCCAAGATTACCTTAACTTCTTTTTCCCGCTTCCGGACGGGGATCTTCTGGTCGTTACCAACTATGGGCTGTTCCGCCACGACACCGCCACGGGCGCCGGCGTCGCCTTGACAGGAAACGGACTGGAAGGGAATGACAAGCTGGGTGTGGAGGTGATGGACCGGGAAGGACATCTATGGCTTCAGTACAATTATACCGAGCTCCGTTGTTACGAACTGCAGGGGAATCATGCCGTACTCCTCTCCCGCCATCCCATGGAGATGTCCACCTGCATGTGGCCTGCCGGCGGCGATTCGGTACAGGTCCTCCAACAGGACCGGATCCTTACCCTCACGTCGGACGGGAAGCGTTCGGAAACCCCGGTGAGTCCGCATCCGGATTTCTGGTTCTGTTCGACCCTCGCTTCCGGACAGCCTTATTTCATCTCCAACGACAGTTATTTTCTGCTTGAAAACGGCAGACTGAAAAAGCTGGAGGCGAAAGTGCCATCACCGGGCTGCCTGTGGCAGGATGCACAGGGCAACTTCTGGATGGGATCGCATCGGGAAGGGCTTTTTCTGTATGATCCTACGGAAGGAACACTCCGCCGGATTGGCCTGGACGCTTATCTGGACGATCCCTGCATCCAGAATATCATCGGGGATGCTGCCGGTTATATCTGGGGGACGACGCAGTTTGACGTCTTCCGGATTTCCCCTGACGGGGACATCTCCATCGCGGGCAACCGGGACCAGAATTATTATGATTACTACACCAACAGCGGCGGCGTGCTTGCCGACGGGACCGTCGCTTTCGGTACCGGCCACCGGATTTTCTTCTTCAACAAGGAGACGGAGACGCCGGATATCCCTCTCTTCCTGGAAGGGATCCTCGTCAACCGGGAACGCTTCGTTCCGGCGCTGGAGAATTCCATCCGTTTCGGACACCGGGACAATCATCTGGATTTCTATTTTTCGGCCCGGATCTTCGATTCCGGCCTTAAGGTCGTCTACGAGTATATGTTGGAAGGTCATGACCACGACTGGCTGAATGCCGGCAACGACCTGCATGTGGGCTATTCCCAGCTTAATCCCGGCAAGTATACGTTCCGGGTCCGTACCATCCTGCCGGATGGACGCATCGGAAAAGAGCAGCTCGCCCAGGCCATCTCAGTACGGCCCGCCCCCTGGCTTATGCCTTGGGCAATCGCCCTCTATGTCCTGGCCGGTCTGGCCCTCCTGTTCCTCTTCCTATGGAATTACACGAAAATGCAACGGGCCCGTGAACGGCTGTCTTTCGCCGAACAGGAGAAACTTCTGATGGAACAGATCGGTCAGGAGCGGACCAATTTCTTCACCAACGTCTCCCATGAATTCCGCACTCCCCTTGCCCTAATTTACGGACCAGTAAAGGAATTGTCCCGGTCAGACTCGCTGGCCGAGGATGACCGGCGCCTGGTTTCCATCGTGGAACGGAATGCCGACCGGATGGTCCGCCTGACGGACCAGCTGCTTCAGTTCCACCATGCGGCGGCCGACCGGGACCGACTCCGGGTAATCCGGACCGACGTCGCGGCGCTGCTCCGCCGGATGATGGAGAATTTCGAATACATGTTCCGTCAAAAAAACTTGAGCGTCAAACTGGAAGTACCCGAGAAACTGGATGCCTTTTGCGACCAGGAGAAAATGGAGCGGATCGTTTTCAACCTGGTCAGCAATGCCGTCAAATACACGCCGGAATATGGATCCATCACGGTGAGCGCTTTCCAGGAAGGGGATTTCCTTTCCATCCGAGTCGCCGATACGGGCATCGGCATCTCCCCCGAAAAGATGGCCCGGATCTTCAAGCGGTTTGAAAGACTGGAGGAGAAGGTGGGCGATTCCGTCCCTTCCGGCTACGGAATCGGACTGAATTATGCCCATCATCTCGCGGAAGTCCATAAAGGAGCGCTGACCTTGATGCCGAACGAACCGCTTGGCAGCGTGTTCACCTTTACCTTCCCTATCCGGATGGACGCCTATCCCGATGGCTCCGTTTGGGAGGCGGAGACGGAAACGGAGATTGCGCCCGTGCAGGAACAGTCGACGACCGGTCAGGGGGAAGCCGTCCTGGTCGTGGAAGACCAGCCTGACATGCGGGAGTATCTCCGCTCCCTCCTGGAAGGATCTTATCGCGTGACAACGGTCGGAGACGGCGAGGAAGCGTGGAAATGCATCCGCATATCGGCCCCGGATATCATCATCAGTGACGTCATGATGCCCTTCAAGGATGGATATACGCTGTCCAAGGAGGTCAAGAACGACCCGGAATACTGTCATCTGCCCATCGTGCTTCTCACGGCCAAGTCCAACATGGAAAATCAGATTCAAGGTCTTCTGCTGGGGGCCGACGCCTATATCGGGAAGCCGTTCGACCCGAAGTTCCTGCTGGCGACGGTCCGGGGACTGCTGGACAACCGGATCCGTATCCAGAAAATCCTCCGGGACCAGACCTCCGTACCAGGCCCTGACGTGACGGACGGGATGAATCCCCACGACAAGGATTTCCTCGCGAAATTGTTCAGCCTCGTGGAAGAACACATTTCCGAAGAGGATTTCAACGTCACGACACTCGCCCTGGAACTGGGGATGAGCCGGACCAGCCTGTTCTCCAAGACCAAGAGCCTGCTGGGCGAGTCGCCCCAGGCGTTCCTGACCAGCTTCCGGATGAACCGGGCAAAGGAACTGCTAAAGCAGGGAGATCTGAACGTCAGCGAAGTGGCCTACAGGGTCGGATTCTCCACACTCACCGGATTCTCCCGCTCCTTCAAGAACCAGTTCGGCGTTCCTCCCAGCAGCTTCCAGCGATGATTTATTGTTCCTGCCTCATACGGACAGGGCAGTTTTGCTTTTTCCTGTTTTCCGCATTATTTGACGACCGCGCCAGGAATCCTTCAAAGCCTCGCGGTTTTCGCCATCTGGTTGACGAATCGTTCATGATACTTGTCATTTAGGTCTAAAATAACGGAATAGATCTGCCTCAGCCATATGTTGACGGTCGACTGCTTCTCGCCGAGCCTGGCGGCGTAACTGGTGACGGTCATTTTCTTTACGACTTCAGGGTCCGAATCTTCATTGTAGACCGGTTCCTTAATAAGGAAATCGATCAGCTTGGAATAAGGTTTCCCGTCCTCTCTGACGAGTTCCAACCACTGGCGTTCTTCATCCAATGCGAAAATAATGTCCCGGATGGCGGGATTCTTTTCTCCGTATATCATTGGCTACTGTTTTTGCCAAATATACTACTTCTTTCCGCGTTTCATACAAATAAATATTGCTTGGTTTCTCCAAGTCGCCATTCTAGGGTCGTGAGAGGCTGTTATTGAAAGCTACTTTTGTCCGCTTCGCTACCAGCTACACATGAGGTAACTAGCTGGGTTGTTCTTCGTTTTTTGAATCCAGGGTGTCTGTCTACCATCCCCGGAGATCGTCTGCAGTGAACCAGATTCCTGAAATGTAAACCATTCCACCGTCTTCGTCCACGATTGTCCATGGAGATCTGATTGGGTTCATGATGTTTCTGACAATATGCATTGTAAGAGCAGGCGAGCTGCTTTGCACGATCATGACTGCCTTTTTCCCTGTCTTGGGATTCACGGCGACATCAGCCACGAGGACAGCGTGCCCTACGGAATTATCCTTGTCAGCCTCATAGACCAAGACGTCTCCCGGAGCTATCTCCGATAGCAGTTTCTTTTTCAGTTCATGACGGAGCGTGCTTGTATTTGAAGCTCCGTATACTTTCCTAAGGTAGTTGTGGAGCGCCTCATGATTCCCTCCTCCACCATAACGCATCGTCCCATTTTTGAACGACTCGAAATGGATATCTGCATATCTTCCTTTTGAAAACAGATACTCGCTTCGCATCCGTTGGACTGCATCACAGCATTGTTCGTACTCAGAAATCATGGGAAGGTCAAGAACTGCATACCCGAAGTACTGACCGTATGCGAGGCTGCCGTCATAGTACTTCATGTGGGCGCCCCGGCCCTGCAGTGGGAAATCCCGGATGAACTCCCCAAAGCTGCCCGGGGCTACTTCAACCCGCTGGAAACCTACCGGAGGGGTGATCTCACCGATGACCTTCCTATCGGCGGGATTGCTCAACCCTCCCCATATAACCCAGGCGAGTCCTGCTAGCAGGATGACTGGAATGGCAAGTATCCAAATCAGAATATGTTTTCTTCTTTTCACAGTCGGAAATATGGTTATTGGGATCAGTAACCTAGACTAATTCGTCATAATTCTTGAGTGTATACCTGAGAAGGCCCTTCATCGTTTCCCTCACTTCTGTCGGCTCGACGATGATGACGGTGTCTCGGTACGACGCAAAGAGTGCGTACAGTTCCACGTTGGGGCGACAGTTGATGAAGAAGAATTTGCAGTCTCTCAGGCTGGGATATCGGGCCTTGAACTCCCTTTCTGTCTCCGGGTTGACCTCGTCCTGGGAAGGGTGTACGAATTTAGTGAGGACATAGTTAACCGCCTGCGGCTTCACTGCAAAGTAGATGTCCTCGTTCTTTACATCTTTCATGTAAGTTACGCCGATAATCTCGTCGAACCTGTAATCTATGTCAACGGGCGTGTCGATGTACTGGGAGTCCTCGACATACTCGACTTTTCCGTCCATGCGGTCGAGCGCATAGGTGTAGATCAACTCTGGGTTGAAGGGGTATTCCTCATTCCCAATCGGGTTACAGATTAGGAACCAGCGGTTGTTGTACTGCCGGAGCTGGTAAGGATGGACCGTCACGCTGTTGAACGGCTGCCCCTTTTCCTCGAAGCGACGGTATCCGAAGCGGATCACCTTCCTTCTGGAAATTGCAGAGTACAGACGGCCGAGGAGGTTCTCTGGAATCTGGAGAACGTCGTTCCTCGCGAAGGAGATGATAGGTCTGTCCTTCTTCCCTGAAGGCATATCGAGACGGTTCTTGAGATTTTCAAGCCACTTGAAGTTTTCCAGGCCTTCGAACTGGCCGAGACTGGCAAGGGCTTCGCGCAGAATGTCCTCCTCGTCAACAGTGAGTTCCTGGTAAAAGAGCGGATTGGACTGGTCCTCATATCGCACAGTTCCCCGTCCACCTTTTCCACGAAGCATCCTCTTATTGAAAGGGGCCTCCTCCAATGCCTTGATGTCCTTCTGGATCATCCGGGTCGTGACTTTGGGGCACTCGCGAGCCACGGCCTTTTCTATGTCTTTGGTCGTATAATCCTGATGGGGATCCGCCAGCATCCGATCGATAATCCGGTATCTGGCCATTGCGTCTTTGTTTACGGGCATGGTTCTGTGGTTATCTGCTGCAAAGGTATGGATTAAAAACGAAACCTATGTTCGTTATATTAAAAAAGATTGTCTTATTCCTCTTCGGGAAGGAGTCTGGGATGTATGAACATATTGAAAGCGAGCATCGCACAGATATTCATGCTGCTGTTCCCTGCAAAAGACCCCATCCTGTGAATAATTTCGCAAAAGATAAGGTTCTCGATGAGACATTCTGTGTTCTTGTCATCGGTCTGTATACAGTGACGGACCATCGTGTCCACGCAGATACTTCTCAGCTTGTCATAGTAATTGTTTGCTATGATACCGAAGGATGAAGGACTGTGATACAGCTGAGTGTGCGCCCGCCATGAGATCCATGCTTCCAACAGATACTTTGTATAGATGCGGGATTCGAGGATTTCTCCCAAAAGGGGTAAACCGTCCCATCTGTCGTATTTAACGTATTCGAGAGCCAGGACTGTCCTGCGGTCGATGTCCTGTTCAGCCTCGATGGACCGCCGCAAGTTCTCCAGCTGCTCATCCGTAGGCATAGTTCCCTTGTAATTGTGCATATTCATCCTAATCAGGGTGTCTATTTCGGGAACGATGTTTTTCTTGTCATACCAATCCCAAAACTGTTTATCAAAACGCTCTATGTCTTCCTTATTGACTAGTTCCGGGAGCTGCGACAGGGATTCAGTGTATTGGGCCATCGCTGTGCTGAACGGCGAGTCTTCACGATCATTCCCATCGAAATGATCGTATGCCCTAAGAAGTCTTTTCGCAAGGCTCTGCACTTCCGCATCGGGGAAGGCCGCCTTGATCACCGATTCGGAAATCTTCGGACGAACGGAGCGTATCCATTCCAAGGTGTCTTTCCTTGTTGTCGGACTCTCCTCTTCATCTATCCCGGTAGACATCCGCTGGAACCACTCGTAGGAATGAATAACCCTGTTGAAAAGAGCGACATAGTTGTATCGGAGTTGGACTGTCCGAACCAGATCCCTTCCCCCGATGTCCGAATCCGGAAAGTAGAACACATCTTTTTCCGGGGTGGTCTCTTTGAAGAAATCGTCCGTATAATCCGGGAAAGCGGATTCCATCGCCTCTCTGCTGGTCAGTACGGCGTTGCAGAGGCGCACAAGTTCACGAGAAGCATTTTCCTCACTTAAGAAAGAGAGGGCTGCCAGGTCTGTTCCCGCCTCTTCCAGGGTATCTGCAAGGGTTGTATCTGAAATCTGAACGGAATGTTCTTTCTTTTGTTGTCCACAGGAGAACAAAACGAGCGCAGCAAGGGCGCCAATAAATGGAGATGCCAGTCGAATCTTAAGCATGGTTTTATTGTTTTCGGTTCCAAAAATGGCACTTTTAAGCGAAGCGTATTTTCGTCTATAGTCAAAAGGGAGGTTTTTCCTTCCTCGTCTCTGAGGCAATTATATACACTCGTTCTGCCAAATCATGTCTGTTAATTATGGTTATCTGCTACCCCTTCTCGATAATTAACTATATCCTTTGGGTATTTCCGGCTGATAGAAAGGATAATCCCGAACACGGCGCTGAAAACGATGAAGGAGGTGGTTCCGTGACTCACCAACGGGAGGGTCTGCCCCGTCTGCGGAACGAACGGGAAGTGGACGTTGACCATCATGTGCATGTATGCCTGGCAAGTCACCAGGATAGACAGACCCGCAACTAGAACCTTTTCGAAATAGTCTTCGCATCTCTTTGAAAGCAGCGCTCCACGAGCGAGCACGCTGAAGTAAAGCAGAAGAATGACGGCCGCTCCTATCAGGCCTGTCTCTTCTATGATAAAACTGAACATATACAGGCGCAAATTCATAGCCTGCAGACGGAAGTCGTCAAGAAGATTCTCGAAATACCGAAACGTAAGGGACTCCTGGAAGACTCTTTTGACCGATTCAGCGCCAAGGCCCTCGAGGCGATGGAGGTCCGGGCTTCCATGGCCGAGTTGAAGCTGGTATCCGGGAAACTGGACCTGTACCTTGTCGACCGGGAATCCTCCTCGCGTATCGCACCTTATACCGAGCAGCTCCAACTGTATGCTGACAGCGGATATCGCTGCGATCCGTCCGAACTGAGGGAGATGAAAGCCGGGATGAGCGTATGGGATCTCTACAACGGGATTACGGATTTCGCATCCAACAACACCCGATGGGACCCTGAGGACAACCGTCGGGGGATGCTGCAGGAAGAGGCTGTGGCCTTCCTCATGAAACAGCGGGATATCAAGAATTACAAGGATGTCTTTGCCGATTAGGCAAGGATTCGCTATCTTTGGACACATGACACAGTACATCGCGGACGAAGGCCACTTCAAGGAGGTCCTTTCCAGGGTTCCCCTGGTCAAACGTTCCCTGTGGATCGGCACTGCAGACATCAAGGGCCTCTATGTCGGCGACCGGCCGTTTCTGGGGTTGCTGGCTGACCTGATCTCGAAGGGCCGTGAAGTTCGTCTTATCCACGCCAAGGAACCCGGCCCGAACTTCCGGGAGGATTTCGACCGGTATCCGGTCCTTTTTACCGGGCTTGAGCGTGTGCTTTGTCCCCGTGTTCATTTCAAGATCCTCGTCTTCGACTCCAAGGTCGCCTACTTCGGTTCTGCCAACCTGACCGGCGCCGGCATCGGGATGAAAAGCACCCGGACACGTAACTTCGAGGCCGGGATTCTTACTGACGATCCCGCCCTCGTAGAAGCCGCCATGAATCAGTTTGATTCTGTTTGGGCTGGATTCAAATGCAAGGAGTGTGGACGCAAACGGTTTTGTGGAGATCCAATCATTAAATAATACCCTAAATAGATATATCAATTATGAATTATTGGCTACATCGTATTACAGGTGGCGATTATGCTCTTCCCGTGTCTTCCGAATTATATACCAAGGAGTACCTTTCCATCGGATGGTGCGATTTCTCGAATGAGTATTTTCTGAAAGCCATTAAGTCAGGAGAAACTGCCTTCAATCAGATGTATATGGTAGAATGGGGATATCTACCTAGAAACAGATATAATCTCTGGCGTTTCGTCAACTCGATGAAGCCGGGCGATTACGTAGTGGTTCCTCAATCCCGTGTATTCTCCGTCTGTCAGATAGAGGATGATGTTATCTATACGAACGAGTCTTTTGATGAACAATTGCTCGTCGACTGGAACGGTGACCGGGTAACCAGGGATGATCAGTTCAGACTCTGGAATAAGGATGGTAAACAAGTTGATCTAGGCTTCTATCGGAGAATCCGATTCGTGGCACGGGATATACCGCGGGATTATGCCAACCAGGACTTGTATTCGAGGATGAAGATCCGGCAGACAAATGCCCATATCAGCGATTTGGGTAAATCTGTAGAAGAAGCTATTGATCGGTTCATCAACAAACGTCCGATTCAGTTGCGCGCTTCGATCCTCGAAAGCACGGGAGATACCGTCTTGAATCTTATCCGAAAACTCTACAATCACGATAGATTTGAAGACCTGGTAGAGAAATACCTTTACTCCATCGGAGCTGATCGAGTTGGTAAGCCTTCCAAAAATGAGTCTCCGACCGACGATGGTGATGCAGACCGGGTCGGTTATTTTGACAAATTGGGTGTTGCCATTATGGTTCAGGCCAAGAAGCACACTGACAAGACCGATTCATGGGCGGTTGAACAGATTAAGGCGTATAGGCAGAACCACTCCAACGATGATGCGACCATCCTATGGGTCATATCCACATGTGACGACTATTCAGAGGAAGCCAAAAGGCTCGCTCAGGAATACCATGTGGTCCTCATCAACGGAAGGGAGTTTGTAGAGATGCTGTTAGATACGGGGCTCAAAGATCTCGATTAGTTCACAAATCCTTGAAGCATTCCTGAAGGAGTTTCAACCAGCTTCCATCATATTGTACCGGAACAAATGAACGATTCTCCGGATCTTCATTCATGTCGAATGTGATGACTTCGAGCCTTTTTGGGAGCTTCGAGTTCAGCATGGCGTAAGGCATCTGCTTGCGGCCAAGTCTGTCCAACAGCTGGCGCAGATACGCATCCTCACCCGTGAACTGCTCCTCACCGCGCCGGGGCATCTCCCCCGCAATGCATTCCACGGTATACCAAATTCCATAGGTCCTTGGATAACTGGCCCTAAAAGAGCCATTGCTTCCAACGGTATGTCCGCCGGATGGTCTTGCTCCACCTTTGACTCCCTGGATTATCTCAGTATTCACCTTGCAGCCTACCCTGATACTGGCATAGTTCGTCCATGAACTAAACTTATGAGAACCGTCTTCATTGAAAGGGGCGGATAATCTGCATAGCTTCAGGAACTGACCTGGATTATCCCGAACGAAATCCACTGTCCGGATCATCGTGTCCGCCCAAGTCGACATCGTGGCGGGAATATAATGGAAGTCACGTCGGAACTTCGCGAAAACATCGAGACCGTTGGGGACAATCTTGCGCTTCATCGCAAAAGGACGTGTCTGCTCATACCCATACCTCCCCTTGAAGCAGAAATAACTCCTCGTTCTGATTTCGTTGCGGGAAGCATCCTCCTGGGGCCAGAACTCCATTTCAAAAGAGAAAGGAGACAAATGGACAGAAAGGCCAGGATACTTTCCATAGGCTTTTATGTATTCGATGCTGACACCATCATCTGAGGGGTGTTCACTCACATATTTCTTAAGGAGTTCCAGCTGCTCGATAAACAGATTAATCCAATCCATGGTCATTAGTTCAGTTCTCACAAAGATAGCCATCAATTGCGAATGATACAACTTCCTCTCCCATCTTCCTTGGCACTTTCCTGAATCCTCGTCCCACCTCGGGACGGGGATTTTTTATGCTCTTCCAGCCCCAGAGTACCACATCAGAGTACCATTCCAGCCAATTCTCCCCTATTTCGTTCCCAATCCCTTCCAAAGCCTCCGGATTCCTTCGTCCTCTCTCCCTCCATTCCTAATTTGTCACCCGGGAAACGGCCCCGGAACGCCCCAGTTGGCAGATGCCGATAAACGCTTCCCGACGGAAACGAGATGAAAGGAACCAAAACAGGAACCGCGCAATGAAAACATTCTGGATCATCGCAGCCGTCCTGACGGCGGCGTACGTCTTCTACTACGCAGTCATGATCTGCATCGACCTGTACCGCAAGCCGGGCGGGGAGAACAAGCCGGAGGAGGAGACCTTCGAGCTGAAGAATCCTGTCCCCGCGACGGGCAGGGTCGTCGAGGTCACCGACCGGGGCTTCAGCGTCGCCGGGGGCGACCGCCCTGTCGTGGAGTCCGTCATGCCGGCGGTGAAGACCCCGCCGGATTCCGGACCGACCGACGCGCCTCCGGCGCCGAAGCTGGACGCCAGCGGCGCCCCCGTCACTTCCGCCGGAAGGAAGGTCCTCTCCGCCCGGGAGGACATGGAGGAGATCGACCCTGCCTGCTCGGGCGAGATGACCCATCAGATGCTTTCGGAGTGCATGGTCTCCGGCGGCTCGACCGTCCCCCTCGACCGGACCGTCACGCCTCCGGGTCAGCCCGCCGCCAGCCAGAACGGACCCGGCCATGACGCAGGCAAGCATGTCTAGGGGGCGCATCGCTCCCCTGCTCCTGTCCGTGCTGGGGCTGCTGGCCGCGCAGGTCGCGTCGGCCAAATCCGGCGGCGTGGACTACTCCTGGGGCGCGGGCGCACTGGCCCGTGCCCATGACTACACCGTCACGATGATGCTGTACGTGCTGTACGTCTGCTACGCCGTCGGCAGCCTCATGGCCATCATCTCGGCGCTCCAGATCTACTTCAAGATGCAGTACCACGAGGGCGAGGTCGTGAAAAACATCATGACGCTCATCGGCGCGATCCTCTTCATCGTCGGCGCGTCGATCGTCTTCCCGGCCTTCTTCGGCTACAGGATATGAACCATCCGCCCGAACGCCCGAGGGACAGGTGCACATGTCCGGACGGCCAGAGGGCGATGAGGAGCTCCCCCGCGGAGCGATACAGTCAAGTCAAACAATCAAACGAAACAACCTATGCGTAAGATTATCAACAGCGTGAAACGGTTCCTCGCCTCCCCCAGGACGCGGGCCGTCGCACTGATGCTCCTCGTAGGCGGGACCGCGGCGTTCGCGCAGTCCACGGCGGGCGACTACACCGCCGGCACGAGCGCGCTCACCACCGTCGCCGAGGAGATCGCGAAATACGTCCCGATCGTGGTGAAGCTCTGCTACGCCATCGCCGGTGTCGTGGCGATTATCGGTGCCATCAGCGTCTACATCGCCATGAACAACGACGAGCAGGACGTGAAGAATATCTTAGTCCTCCAAAATTGGTTGGAAAGGACAAGAAAGGAAGTGACAAATAAAGTGCTTAGTATCAAGCAAATAAGCGAATTTTTGAATTTTCCGATTCTTGCTCAACCGACTCTTAAAAAGATATAATAAAATGATTTTTGTTTCTGATTTGTTTCTCATATATGACTTGATTTTCATATCTTTGCACATGCTTTCAAAGGCATAATCACGATGCAGAAACGATATATCAGCATCCGAAAAGCCCAACCCTCGCAGACCCTCTGCAAAATTCATTTTCCCTTCTTTCGGGAGTAAATTACCAATAAAAAATATACAAGCATGGCAAGACCAAAGAAACAAGTCAAACTGAAAGAGCCGATAAAGATTCGTCTCAAACCTCTCGCAGATGGCAACAAGAGTATCTATCTTGACATCTACTGGAAGGGAGTCAGGAAGTATGAGTATCTGAAACTCTATATCATTCCTGAGGTCAATCCACTCTGCAAGGAGCAGAACAAGGAAACGA
>Ga0310695_10004294_pt1 | contig 26534 bp, 20 predicted proteins | sample RumenRJG_04DNA_FD_203882 | JGI IMG/M metagenome (GOLD analysis project Ga0310695, IMG submission 203882) | Bovine rumen microbial communities from Lethbridge, Alberta, Canada - RJG_04 (v2) (version 2) | ecosystem: Host-associated > Mammals > Digestive system > Stomach > Rumen | place: Canada... | reverse complement strand
AAACCCTCTGGAACTGCGAGGACATGGAGCTCGAAAACGTCACCGCCAGGGGCGACTACTTTGCCATGAACCTCTCCCGGGCCCGGATTTCCGGTCTCGATCTTGTCGGCAACTACGGCTTTGACGGGGCCCGGGACATCGAAATATCCGACTCCCGGCTTCTGACCAAGGATGCCTTCTGGAATTCCGAAAACATCACCATCAGGAACTCCTTTATTTCCGGAGAATACTTTGCATGGAATTCCCGGAACATCACTCTTGCCGACTGCACCGTGGACAGTCTTCAGGGACTCTGCTATATCGACGGGCTCACCCTCAGAAACTGCCGGCTTCTCGGGACCTCTCTGGCGTTTGAATACTGCCGGAACATCGATGCGGATATCAGGGGCGGCATCGCGAGCATCTTTAATCCGGAAAGCGGCCGGATCACCGCGGATTATGTAACGGAGCTGATTCTGGATCCCGCCAGGATCGATCCCGCCGCCACCGTCATCACCGCAAGAAACGGAACCCTGCCGGAACCGGTAACCGTGCCGCAGGAATTTCAGGCAAAGGAGCCTTCATGAAATACGATTTTGAAACCCCTGTAAACCGCCGGAACGAATATGCTCTCAAGTGGGACGGGCCCGAAAGCGAGCTCCCCATGTGGGTGGCCGACATGGATTTCCGCACGGCTCCGGAAATCACGGAGGGACTCCTGGAAACCGTCAGGGAAGGCATTTTCGGGTATACCGGCATTCCCGAAAGCTGGTATCGGGCCTACCGGGACTGGTGGCACCGGGAACACGGACTCAGTGCTTCGGAGGACTCCTTTGTATTTGTGACCGGAGTGGTTCCCGCCCTCTCCTCCATTGTGAGAAGAATCACCCTGCCCAACGAGAAGGTCTGCATCATGCCGCCGGTATACGGAATATTCTGGAATTCGGTGGAAAACCAGGGACGGAGAGTTCTGGAATGTCCTCTTGTCTACCACCGGGAAAAACTGGCCTACAGCATGGATCCGGAAAGGCTGGAGGAATGTCTCCGGGATCCTCAGTGCACCATGCTCATTCTCTGCAACCCCCACAACCCCACGGGACAGATCTGGTCCCGGAAGGAACTGGAAACGGTGGCGGAGCTGGCCGAGAAGCACGGAGTTACCGTGGTTTCGGATGAAATTCACTGCGACATCACCCTGCCGGGCCGATCGTATACCCCCTTTGCGGAGGTTTCCGAAAGCGCCCGCCGAAACAGCATTACCTGCATGTCGGCCTCCAAGGCCTTCAATCTGGCGGGTTTGCACTCGGCGGCTGTAATGATCCCGAATCCGCATCTCCGGCAGCGGATCTCCCGGGGGCTCAACAATGAGGAGCTGGCCGAAAGCGGCACTCTGGGAGCCCTGAGCGCAGTGCTGGCACTGACCCGGGGCCGGGAATGGCTTCTGGCGCTCCGGGAAAACCTGGAAAAAAACCGCAATCTCGCCACCCGGTTCATCCGGAATGAGATCCCCGGAGTCCTGCCGGTTCCGGCGGAGGCCACCTACCTGCTCTGGGCCGACATCGGAAACGTAACCCCGGATGACCGGAGATTTGCCGCCTTTCTCAGAAAGGAGACCGGCCTTCGGGTCTCTCCGGGAAGCGGCTTCGGAAACGCGGGACGGGGCTTTATAAGAATCAACCTGGCCTGTCCCGAGGTCACGCTCATGGACGGTCTCGAAAGACTCCGGGAGGGCACGGGAAGATTTCTGGCCGAAATTAAAAACCGGGAATAACTCCGGATCCGGGATCAAAAAAGGCCGGAAGATCCGGCCTTTATCATTATTCAGCTTTCATCCGGAGGCACCGGGCCTTCGGGTCTAAAAATATTCTCCCCGGAATCAGAACTGCTCCAGATAGCTGTAAAGCATGTTCCAGAAACGATCCTGATCGATTTCCTGAACAATGCTGGCGCTTCGGGTACCCTCGGGAGCTTCATCCTTCGTGTACGGAACGGTACGGCCATAGCTGGGCCCCGGCTGATCCACACAGTCAACATAGGCATGACGGGTGGCAAGAATCAGCGAAGGATCAATGGTGATGGCTGCGGCAATCACGTCCCAGACAAACCAGGAGAACCTGTTGTCCTTGTCCGCATCAAAACGTTTGGCGAAGAAGGATTCGTTAAACATCTTCAGAAGCTCCGGGTTTTTGATATGGGAGCGGATCTTATTGAAGCGATCGTGATCCATGATGGTCTTGTCGGTAACGTCCAAAGCCACAAAGGTCTGATTGTCAAAGGGGGCACGGTAAGCCACCTTCGTGGATTCCGGATCCAGCCAGATATTGAATTCGGCGTTCTCGTGGGCATTTCCCTTCACCCAGAAGGCGCCGCCCATGTAAATAACCTCGTCAAAAAGAGCTGCCACTTCGGGATCCTTCTGCACCGCCCGGGCAATGTTGGTGGTGGGGCCGATGGCCACCAGCTTTATCTGATGCGGATACTTGTGAGCCATTTCGATAAGATAGTTCACCCCGTCCTCCCGAACCTTCCAGTCAGGAGCCTTAACGCCGTAGTGCTTTTTGTAGGCATCCTTCCAGGACTTCGGATTGTCGGTTTCCTGTGCACCGATATACCCCTCCATGACATCACCGTAGGAGGCCAGCTCCTTCTTCAGAATGTCCCTCCCGAAACCGCCGCCGCGGCGATCCGGGTACTGTTCGCCGATAGCCAGAACCGGGAGCTGCTTCCTGTTTGTCTTCATTACGGAAAGCTGCTTCACCAGATAGGCCATGCCGTCATTGGCCCAGGAATTTCCGGTAACGGTAACCACTCCCAGAAGATCAATGCCGGGGTCGTTCAAAAGCATCATCATGGCAATGCCGTCATCAAAAAGCTCCACCATGTCGGTATCAAGAATAACCTTCACCGGAGTTTTCGCCGCAGCGCTCATTGCCGGAGCATCACCGGCTGCGGCAGAACCTGCGCAGACCATGCTGATTAGCACGCCGCAGGCAAAAGACAGCGTTCTTCTTAAAATATTGTTTGTCATTCCAAATCTTGTCCTGTATTAACGTTCCTCCGCAGCCCGGATGTTCCCCGGCTCCGAACAAAAAACTCCGGCCCCCGGAAACGGAAATGCATCCGAAACCGGCGCCGGCATGATAATTCTACCGTAACCTGAAAACGCCGGAACGGGGAAGAGCGCATAAGTGCGGGAAAGATAGCATTTTTCAGTTTTTTTCACCGAAACCGGAACTTTTGACAGCGAAAACCGCAAAAATGCGGGCGCCCGTCCCGGAACAGGCGCGTCAGCGGCGATCTTCATGCTAGAATACATCGGGACGCGTGCCGTATCGGCGCTGTTATTACTCAATGACAATTATGGAAACAAAATGACTCTGAAATTAAACAAGATATATCAGTCCCTCCTGACCTCCTTTTGTGCGGCATCCCTTGCGGCCTGCGGCGGCGGTGGCGGCAGCGGCGGCCATGATGACCCCGTCGACCCTGATGTCGTGGCCTACGAAATCTCCAATCTGAACGGCGGTTTTTACAATAACAGCCTGTACTGCAACCGCAGCACCGAGGACCGGGCCGAAAAGCTCTGCGGACTTCGCATTTACCAGGTGATGGTGGAGGCCTTCGATAACGGCGATGATTCCATCAATTACGACACAGGATATGGCACCAGCAGCCACAAGGGCGATATTCAGGGGGTAATCGACCGGCTTGACTACATAAAGAGTCTGGGAGTCAACGCTGTCTGGCTCACCCCGGTATTCCAGAGTGCCCTCCTGACGGATCATGTTACTCCGCTGGATGCCACCGGCTATTTCGGACAGGATTACTTCAAGGTGGATCCGCACTTCGGAGACGAGAACACCCTGGAGACCCTGGTGGAAGAAGCTCACAAAAGAGGCCTGTACGTATTCCTGGACGGAGTATTCGGACACTTCAAGGACAGTATTCAGAGAGTATCCCCGAACGGACATGCGTTAAACCAGACCGAGACCTGTCTTAACGCCGGCGGCACCTACAAGGCCGGAGCGGGCACTCTCTGCGCCAACTACAACGTTCCCGGCTCCACCGGAACCCAGGACTTCTTCCGGGATGTGGCCGTTCATTATGTGAAAAACTTCAAAATCGACGGCTGGCGTCTGGATCAGGCCTATCAGGTTCCCGTGGCCGACTGGAACGATTTCCGCACCGCCGTGGAGGAAGCCTCGGCCACGGTATCCTACAGTCTGGACGGCCAGAAGGTCAGTCCCCTGGGATACATGGTGGGTGAAATCTGGAGCTCCAATGCCGTAATGACCGAAAAAGGCTACGGCACGGAAAAGCTTCCGGGACTCAAGTCCAATTTCAATTTCAATGTGAGATATGCCCTTACCCAGGCTCTGGCCGTGGAGGAAAGCGGCGCCGGCAACCATACCGGCACCGTAATCCGGGCGCAAATCAAGGACAACGAAAAAGCGTTCCCGGCCTTCGCCATGCCGAACAACTTCCTGGGCAACCACGACCTGGTGCGCTTCGGAGACCTGATTCAGCGAGCCAAAAAGCTTAACTCCATCAAGGAAGAGAAATACTGGAACCGCTATGCCCTGGCCCACATGGCCACTGCCGTGCTGAGCGGCCCCATGACCGTCTACTACGGCGACGAATGGGGGCAGGAGGTTCCGGATTTCGATGTCAAGAGGGACGAAATGGGCTACTACGAGGACCATGTGGCCCGTACCGACGGCAAATTCTCCGGCTTTACCGCCGAACAGGACGGGTTAAGGCAGATGTTCTCGAAACTCATGGAATACCGCGGCAGGCTGAAATCTCTCTACATGGGCAGCATGACCGACATTAAAACCGATGATGTGCTGTTCTCCGTGAAAAAGGATTATGAAGACGAATCGGTATACTTCTTCATGAATGTCCGGGAAGACAAAATCGCCGACATCAGACTGGACACCGCCATTACGGGCGCCGGCGAGGCTCTTTACGACCTCCGAACCTGCGAGGAGCTTCCGGCGGAGGGAAATGCCTTCCCGATCCGGCTGGAGCCGCTTTCCGCCATTATGCTTGGTAACAGCAGCGTCTACGGCAAGGTATGTAACGACTGACAAGTGACGGGACCGCCGGGATTTTCGGAGCGGAAAGCCCGGTTTTTCAGGAAAACGAAAGGGACATGACCTCCGGGGATTGTCCCTTTTTCTGTCTGATCCTCCGGCATTCCCGTTTCGGCACTGCTGTCATTTCCGCTCCGGTTTTCAGGAAATTCCGGGATGCGGCGGCATCCCCCGCAGCTTCCCCGAACTGACAGCGGAGGAAGAAGCTCCCCCCGACGGTGAATACCGCCCCTCATTACAGGGAAGGTCAGGAAAACACCCGAACAAACAGCACCCGGGATATCGTGAAAGCATTTTCCGAAAAGTCCCGCCGGCCCTCCGGAGCCCTTCCGCCGGGGATTATCCCCTTCAAATGTCGCCTGACTCGCAAAAATTGCCGGCGTAATCGGCTAGAATAAGCTGATCACTGGCGCTTTTTGTTATCAAAAAGTGTTTTTGCACCTTTATCCATCAGAGTTTACAGAAAAGACAGCATATGAAAAGATTTTACAAAGAAGCCGCCCTCCCGGCGCTGGCCCTGGCAATTGCCTCCTGCAGCTCCGTTTCCGACACCGCTGCCGGAAAACCCGCGGCCGATAATGTTACCGACGCCAAGCTGGCTTCCCTGAACGGCACCAGTCCGGAAATTGCCGATAAGACCGACTTTTCCCTGGAAATTCTTCACGTCAACGATGTGCATTCCTATATCGATCCCAACAAGGTTTCCCTGAAAACCGGCTCCGGTCTGGTCAGAGTAAAGGTGGGCGGTCCTGAGGCCATCAAGTCGGTAATTGAAGAGAGACGCCGCGACAATCCGAACGTCATTGTAATCTCCGCGGGAGATCAGATCACCGGAAACGCCTCCAACTATGACAATTTCCACGGCGAGGCCGATGCCGCCCTCCACGGCATGTACGGCACCGACTACTACGTTTACGGAAACCATGAATTCGACCACGGCGGGAAGGGACTTCGCACCTTTGTGGATTTCATGACAAAGCTGAGCCCGAAATCCGTGCTCCTGAACTCAGACATGGCCGTGGGCCCCAAAAACCCTCTTAAAGGCCACAACGGGGTTACCCAGTCCTTCCGGGAAATTGACGGCCATACCGTGGCCTTCTACGGAGTCACCACCGGAAAGAAGATTGTTCACAGCTCCAGTCCGGATCCCGACATGTCATTCATCGACACGGTTCCCCTGATTAACCAGATGACCGCCAGAAACCGTGACAAGGCAAAGATCCATGTTCTCGTCACCCATCAGGGTGTCGTTGCGGATCGTACCAATGCCCCGCTTCTGAATGACGTGGACATCATTGTCGGCGGAGATTCCCACAGTCTCTGCGGTGATTTCTCCAAATACGGCTTCAAGGGCGAATGTACCTATCCCATGACCCGCGAAAATGCCTCCGGCCACAAAATCTGCGTGGTTCAGGCCAATGAATACGGCAAGATCATCGGTGATCTCAGGGTATCCTTCGACAAGGACGGCAACGTGCTGAAATGCGAGGGCACTCCGTACATGCCGCTCTGGACGGATTCCGCCGAGCTCAAGGGGGTTCCCAAGTCTCCGGACAACAAGGTTACCGCCGAAGCCGAAATCAAAAACCTCATTAATGAACCCGGAAGCCCTTTCATCGAGGCCCGTTTCAGTCAGGCGGCCTATGACGCCATGAAGCCCTACCGCGATGCCATAAAGGCCAAATTCACCACCCTCGGTCAGGCTCCTCAGGACACCTGCACCACCCGTTACCCCACCGACGAATGCGTCATCAAAAACGGCCCGAATCCCTACGGCTCCGAAACCTGCAAGGTATTCGGAAAAGTATTCCTGGACGAGGTGGGCGGTGAAATCTACCTCGGCAATTCGGGCATGTTCCGGGTTGACATGGAGGAAGGCGAATTCACCGACGGCGACCTTCTGGCAATTATCCCGTTCAGCAACGAGATGAAGGAGGTCCGGCTCACCGGAAAGGAATTTGTCTCCGTTCTGAATCAGGTTATCCGCTACATCAATGCCGACACCGCAGCCCGGGACGGCGGCACTCCGTGCGGCTGGGGCTTTACCTATGCCATGAAGATGAGCGGCGACAATCCGGTAACCGATGTCATGTTCACCGACAGCAACGGCAAGTCCGCTCCCATCGATCTTAAGAAGACCTATCGGGTGATTACCACCGACTACGTTCTGCGCGGCAAGGACGGCTTCGCTCTCCTGAAGAAGAAAAAGGCCGGAAAGGTTCTGGGCATTGACGCCGACATCGTAAAGAACTACCTTAAGAAGCACGGCTCCTTCCCCGAGCTTAACGCCGAGGAATTTAAGACCATTACCTCCTTCACGGAGTAGTTTCTTCTCATTACTGCCGGCCCCCTTCCGGCAGTCTGTACGCCCTTCTGATATCTGTCCTCAGGCCCCCGAGGCCGCTGGATTCTCAGAGGGGCTTTTTTTTATCCGGGCTTCCCCGAATACTCTCCTCAAAATATCACTGCCGCGGCCGGAGTTCCTGTGTTATATTTGGCAAAGATTCCTGAGTTCTCATCATTATCGGACGGCAGACCATGAAACCGGTAACCGGAAACGACATTCTTAAAGCATTCCGCAACCTCGGCATTGTCCCCGGGGACACGCTGATGGTTCACACCTCGCTCTCCGCCATCGGGTACGTTTCAGGAGGCGCGGAGACCGTCATCGCGGCCCTGACGGAAGCCGTCGGCGACACCGGCACCATAATGATGCCGACTCAGTCCTGGAAAAACCTGGATCCCGAGACCGGGGTGCACTGGGAGGTTCCCCGGGAATACTGGCAGCTTATCAGGGACACCTGGCCGGCATATGACAAACACATTACCCCCACGAACACCATGGGAGCCGTGGCGGAAATGTTCCGCTCCTGGCCCGGAACCCTGAGAAGCGACCATCCCGCCAGATCCGTGGCAGCCCGGGGACGGCACGCGGAGTACCTGACCCGGGATCACACGCTCTCGAACATCTTCGGGGACGGTTCGCCTCTGGGCCGGCTTTACGAACTGGACGGCAAGGTGCTCCTTATCGGTGTCGGCCATGACAAAAACACCTCGATCCACCTGGCTGACGCCCGGGCCTCCTATCCCGGAAAGCATCTCTGCACCGAACACAGTGCCGTAACCGAAAACGGCAGGAGGGTCTGGAAAAGCTATGAAACACTGTTTGTCGACGGCGAGGACTTTAACGAAATCGGAGCCGCTTTTGAAAAGGAGTGCCCGGCAGCCATAACACAGCTTGGCAATGCCACGGTAAAGCTGATGAGTCAGCGCCGGCTGGTGGACTTTGCGGTGTCCTGGATTGAAAAGTTCCGGGGACGGTAAAGGATACGAACACCCTTATTCCCGCCGGCGGCACAGGTACGAGCAGCCGTGAGGCCTCAATTATGATGAATTCGGTATATTTGTGATTTATATCACCCGCGTTCTCTTTTTATCAGATTCCCGGCCCGTATCGGGTATGATTCCTCTGAAAGTCACCGGAATAATTGCATGGTCTTTGGAGATGAAAGAATTCAACACTGCCGCAATATGACTCCCGTCCGAACATTACATGGTGAATATTTCCGACAAGGTGGCGGAAATCAGACAGCCTGTCGATGCCGGAAAGTACTTCAATGTCAGCAGAGCCCGGCAGTTCGGAAAAACCACCACTCTTACGGCACTGGCTCACGACCTTTTCCCCCGGATATATAGTGCTCAGTATCAGTTTTGAAGGAATCGGAAATGCCGGATTTCAGAGTGAAGGAATTCTGCCGGCTCCTGCGAAGAGAAATTCAAAGAGAGCCCCGTATTTCGGAAAAAATTAGAAATGAAATCAATGAACTCTTCTCCCGTACAGAATCAAAACCCGGACTTGGTGACGTCAGCGGGACTGAAGGAATCCTGGACCTTAAGAGGACTCGACAATGCGGTAAAGCTGCTGCTCTCGGAGAATAACACTCTGTTTCAGTCGCTTACAAAAAATCTCAGTGCCTATCCCGCCCTTAAGGCCGCCATCAGGAGTATTCTGATGGAAGGAACAAGAGCCGATCGATGCTCTTTCAGTTTTTCCGAAACAGTTTCGCCCCCCTGTGCTCCTCACTTACCTGACGGTATCTCGTCAGCCATAAAAAACATCTCCCTGAAACACGCGGTATATTATCATTTTGGTTAAGAACAGCCAGGTACCCGGGGTGCCGGATTCCCCCCATCTTCTGATTTCCCCGGGCGCATTCGGAATATGGCCGAAGAAAATCCGGAGTCCCGTCCGCCCTCCGCGGAGGAGTTCCCGTTTCTTAATCCAGCTCCCAGGTTCTCTTTTCGGTAAGGGCGGCATGGCATTCGTAAATGCTCATAAGCTTTGTCCGGTCCTTTTTGGTATCAACGGGGCCGCAGAAGGAATCCCGGGTCTTAATCCATTTTCTTTGGGCGGGAAGAAGCTCCTTTCTGCGCTCTTTCGGAAGTTCCTTCCACTTTGCGTTAAGCTCGCCGTCATTCCTGAGGTAACGCATTCTGGCGGACATGAACATATTGTCCTCGTATTCCTGCTGAGATTCCTTAATCAGTTTGCGGGATGACATCTCGTTCATGCAGTCAATATAGTTCTGCGGCAAATCCGGTTCCTGAGTTTCCAGCTTCAGGGAAAGCGATCTGTCAGAATTCTGCTTCATGCGGAAGGTTATGCCGGAAGGAATGTCATAATCCACTCTGAACACGCAGGACAGTTCTCCGGATGCGGCATCCAGGGAACAGGGAACCGAAATGTAGCGTCCGGTATCCTCAGCCTTGTCTGCGGTGGAAAGCGTGCATACCCGGGAGAGGTAGAAATTTCCGGAAACCGCGTAGTTGTCGCCCTTCTCGGATTTCTGGACGGTGAGATCCCCCACCACCGATCCGGCATCCTCCAGAAGAGCCTTTTCAGACGGGGTCAGCAGGTTTTCATCAAGATAGCCGCAGTAGAAGGCGCTCTGCCCGGCACAGCTGAAGGTATGGTAGTTGTAGAAATTATTCCCCTCGCGGATGGCATAACGCCCCGGCTCCACACCGGGATTGTCTCCGGCAGGAGCCTCGGCGCCGAACAATGCCGCGCACAGAACTGCCGTTACGGATAACAGTCCCCGTCCCTTTCCGAAAAATCCTCTGCTCCAATCAGATGCTGCTCTCGTCCCTGACATTTTGCTGTTCTCCGACATTCCTTAAACAAAGCTGCCGGAAGCATTGAATCATTCCTTCCGGCATGCGTCAGGCGTATTGTAAATCAGGAGGGCTTTTCTGAACAACCATTTCCCGATAATCACAGGTCCCGAAAATCACAGGGTCTCAGTCCCCGGGGCATCAGCCGTCCCAGGACCGGGATTTCTCCTGCTCCCGAACAGCCTCCAGAAACCGCCGGCTTTCCCCGAGAAGCCGTTTATCCGCCTCCCCGAGAAGTTTCTCGGCTTCCTGAAGATAATGCCTGGTCCGAAAAAGGTTCCTTATGAAAAGAACCAGCATTCCGGGACCTCCAAGAAGCAGAAACAGAAGATCCCTGCTCCGAAACATTCCGGCCACCCTGTTCGCATCCGCCAGGGCCGGAAGCTTCGCATCATCAAAGGAAATGACCTCGCCTCTGAAATTCTCGAACACCGAGGAGGAGATCCGGTTGATTTTCTGAAGATCCAGGGTCATCTTTCCGAAAAGCGCCCGGGAGGCCTCCTGATATTCCCGGGAAATTGCATCCTCCAGAAATTTTCTGAACCTGTCACGATAGGAGGCGGTCCCCAAAAGGCCCAGCTCCTTTTTTACCGTTTCCAGTGCCCGCAGGTGCGCGGAAGAAACAAATTTTTCCGCAAGATCTCCGGAATTTCTGAGGAACTGGTTCATGAGATTCCTTCTGAGATTCACCGCAAAATACCGGAGCAAAGGCTCCCTTCCTTCCGGCTTCTTCACCGTGCCGTTTCTGAGCCTTGCCTCCACGGATCCCACCGGAAAAATCATCACTCCCGGAAACTCCTTCGTGATCACCTCCCTGACGGCCTTAAGCTTCCTCTCGCCGGCAATGTCCGCCTTGGTCAGCACAAACACAATCTGGTTGCCTTCATTAAGGAGCGGTCTTATGATTTTTTTTATTTCAAAGTCATCGAGACGGCTTTTCTGGGCATCCACGCAGTAGATAATGGTATGAAACCATTCTTCCACGCTGGCAGTGCGGGTTTTGCCGATCTCCCTGTCGATAATGCTCTTCCAGGTGTCGCTGTCTCCGGGCTCCAGTCCCCAGCTGTCATAGATGCGGATCATCATTCTGCCGTATTTGAACGGCCGCTGCGGATGAATTCCCTTGGTGGTAACAGGCGCTCCGGAACCGGATTTGACAACGGAGTCCCCGAAAAGACAGTTAAGAAGAGCCGATTTTCCGACTCCGGTCTTTCCCAGAAGAAGAACATTGGTGATCTCTTCGCCATTGCCGCTGCCGGATGCATCTCCTCCCATAATTGTCTCCTGTCAGTCTTTCAGAAACGGGCGCTCCTGTTCCGGCGGCCCGCACAAAAACAGAGACCGCCCCGAAACCCGGTTCCGGAACGGTCCCCGACCGTAACGACTTTTGTCAGACTACTTCTTTTTATCCTTAAACGACATGGCCATTTTCAGGGCCATCTGCACAAATTCGTTTTTCAGAAAATCATCGAAATTGAAATTCGAACCGTCCAGCTGACTTTTCTGGAGCTGGTAGCAGCCGTAATTGAAGGCCTTGCCCACTCCGTAGGTTACGGCCCCGGCCACAGAACCGTTTATAATGCCTCCCACCAGCTGTCCGGCTCCGGGAATCAGTTTCAGCAGGCTGGCGGCAACGGTTCTTCCCACGGTGGTCGTCACCATCTGGGTCAGCAGCGTGCCCATCGTCTGTTCCATGGAAAGTACGTTCCATCTGACGGCAATTTCCGACAGCATCTTCATCTGGAGCGGTATCAGGGCCGCGGCGCTGGGCACCGGAATCGGAGCGGCCCCGATTCCGAAGGCGGTGGCCGCATACTTCAGAAGGAAACTGTCCACATCGGCAGACTTCCGATCCATATCCCTTCTGGCAGCGCCCATAAAGGAAGCTCTCCGGGATTCCGGAAGCCGATCCCGGGTCCATTCATAAAGCTCGTCGGTCCCTCTGGGAAGCGCTATCCCGAAATCCGTGGTGGATTCGAACATGGCGTCGCTTCTGAGAGTGGTCCGGGAAAGGATCTCGGATTTGAGCCCGGCACACTGATCCTCGGTTGCCTGGTCCACCTGGGTAAGCACCGCTGCCACGGGCTTCCCCAGGGAGTTCAGCCTGGAAATCATATCAATGTCCGTCTCCACTACCCGGGCACCCGGCGCGCTGATGCAGTACCAGCACACATCCACGGGATTCCCTTCACGCTCATGCCTGTCAAGGAACTCCATAATGAGTTTTTCATATTCCCTCTGGTTTTCCGCACCGAACTCATACCCCTGGCTGTCATAGATATGAACAAGATCGTTCTGATACTCGTCAATCCCCTGAGTTACCGGACGGCCTTCCCCGCTCCTGGCAACCTCGCTGTTGAACACCAGATTCACCAGGGTGCTCTTTCCGGCACCGCTGCCGCCCATCACCAGGATGGAAGCCTTGGGAAGCCCGGTAACAAAATCCTTAAACTCAGTCCAGAACTTGCCGGCAAATTCGTCTTTGCTGTAAAGAGTCTCGAAATCGCCAATCTGCTCTCTTTCTTCTTCAGAAAATTCGGTATCGGAACTGTTTTCTGTCATTTCTGCTGTCCTCGCCTGTAAAATCACCGCTCAGGAACGACACCTGCCTTTAGGCCGGCACCGCCAGTATGAGTATATTCTTTAAATGGGGGAAGATTTACGGAAATTAAAGCCGCAGAAATGATTTTTGGGACAGAGGATCTGTTTTTAAGAAAAAATACCGGAGTCCCCGCTCCCGGACATCAGGAGGCCTCCCGTCTGTCGCCAAAAAAGCATCCTGAAGTCATGATTCACCGCGAAATCCGGGAAACAGACAAGGAACCGGACTTTCCGGAACTGCGGCAAATTTTTCCCGCCGGCATCGGATCTTTCTCCCGTTATTCTCTTAAGCGCTGTGATAAAATTCCCGGAGAGATGTTTTTTCAAGCAGGAACCCCGGAAATGTCATGACCGACAGCACTTTGAAATATTACCGTGTCAATGCCGAAGCGTTTTCCGAAGCTACCTTCGACGTTGATTTTTCAGAAACAGAGGACCGCTTTCTGAATCTGCTGCCTCCTGAAGCAGCCATTCTGGACCTGGGTTGCGGGGCCGGGCGGGACAGTCTTTACTTTCTCAGACGGGGATTTCGGGTAACCGCGACGGACGGCTCCCCCGAAATGTGCCGCATCGCCTCCGGGAATACCGGACTTCAGGTGAGGACACTGCTTTTCGAGAATCTGGATTATGAAAACGAGTTTGACGGGATCTGGGCCTGCGCCTCGCTTTTGCATCTCCCTCCCGAAAAGCTGGGACCGGTACTCGGGAAGGCGGAACGGGCTCTCCGGCCCCGGGGCGTAATGTACGCCTCCTTCAAACACGGAACTTTTTCCGGAATGAGAAACGGCAGATATTTTACGGATTTTACCGCCCGAAGCTTCAGGGAATTTCTCGCCGGACACTCCGGAATGATTATTGAGGATTCCCGGGTAAGCAGCGATGTCCGTCCGGGGAGGGAAAACGAAAAGTGGCTCAATCTGCTGATGCGGAAAAACTGATGTCCGGGTCCCCCGGAACCGTCGCCTCCGTTACAACCGGCGGCAGTATTTCCGGGGAATACCTTCTTGGCCGGCTCCGGGAATCTTTCGGAAAAGCCCGGAGCATCGACATTGTTGTCTCCTTTCTGATGGAATCCGGCGTCAGAATGCTGCTCCCGGATCTGAAGACAGCGGCCGATCGCGGTGTTCCGATCCGGCTATTGACCGGCACCTATCTGAACATCACCCAGCCATCCGCGCTGTACCTTCTGAAGTCTGAACTGGGCTCCCGGATTGATCTCCGTCTCTACACCGAGAAACGTTCCTTTCATCCCAAGGCCTACATTTTTCATTACGGAAGCCTGAGCGAAATCTTTGTGGGATCCTCCAACATCTCGAGGAGTGCCCTGACATCAGGAATCGAATGGAATTATCGATTCAGCAGCGTAAGCGATGAAGCAGGCTACACCAAGTTCTTCCGGACCTTCGAGAATCTGTTCTGCTGTCACGCCACAGCTCTTGATGATGCCGCTCTCGAAGCCTACGCCTCCGGCTGGCACCGTCCCGAGGCCCTGAAAACCCTGACTTGCTATGAAGACGAAGAAGCTTCTTCCGAATGCCGGGATAACATAAGCCCGGTGTTTATTCCGCGCAATGCCCAGATTGAAGCGCTGTATGCCCTGGAAAAAAACCGATCCGAAGGCAATGACCGGGGACTGGTCATCGCCGCCACCGGAGTCGGAAAGACAGCTTTGGCCGCCTTTGATTCCATGAAGTTCGGAACCGTGCTTTTTGTGGCTCACCGGGACGAAATTCTGAAAAATGCCGCCCGAACATTTTCAGTCATCCGGAAATCCGATGCCGTCGGATTCTTCGGAGCTTCTGAGAAAAACACGGCATGTCCGGTAATCATGGCCTCCGTGGCCACTCTCGGAAATGACCGGTATCTTAATTCCCGGTACTTTGCCCCGGACCGCTTCGACTACATAGTTCTGGACGAAATTCATCACGGTGTGGCCGGTCAGTACCAGAAGATAATCCGCTACTTCCGCCCCCGTTTCCTTCTGGGACTTACCGCCACCCCGGATCGGCTGGACGGCAGAAGCATCTTCGGGATTTTCGATTACAACGTTCCCTTCCGGATATCTCTCTTCACGGCCATAAACCGCGGCTATCTGGCCCCGTTCAGATATTTCGGAATCTACGACGATACCGACTACTCCGGACTCCGGCTCGTGAACGGCCGCTATGACAGCGGAGAGCTCAGCAAATCCTACATTGGAAACGTCCGCCGGCATGACCTGATATTCGGACACTACCGGAAGCACGGCTCCGAACGGGCCCTGGGCTTCTGCTGTTCCCGGGAGCATGCCGAGGAAATGGCCCGGGAGTTTTCAAAAAGAGGCGTCCCTTCCCGTGCCGTATACAGCGGGGACGGCGGAGATTATTCGGAAAAGCGGGATATCGCCGTCGAAAAACTGCTCAGAAAGGAAATCCGGGTGATTTTCTCCGTGGACATGTTTAACGAGGGCGTGGATATCGCGGCACTGGACATGGTAATGTTTCTCCGGCCCACGGAGTCCCCGGTGGTTTTTCTGCAGCAGCTGGGCCGGGGGCTCCGGCTGTCCCGGAACAAGGAATATCTCACGGTTCTGGACTTTATCGGCAACTATGAAAAGGCCGGCCGGGTCATCAGCATTCTCTCCGAGGGCAAGTCCGGCCGCCGCCGGAACGGTTTCGGCCCTGCGGACCTTCCGGAGGGGTGCCAGGCCGATTTTGACCTCCGGCTTATCAGTCTCTTCGAGGAAATGGAGAAAAAGCAGCTGACCGTGCGGGAACGGGTTCTCGGGGAATACCGCCGTATCCGGGATCTTCTCGGGAAACGCCCCCTGCGATCCGATCTCTTCGGCTGCATGGATGATGCCCTCTACCGGCTGATTCTGAAACGACCGGATGACAATATATTCCGACACTTTCTGGACTTTCTCGGGGATGCCGGAGACCTCACCCCTGAAGAGGAGGAAATCCTCGCAGGCTCCGGATCCGATTTTCTGAACATGCTGGAAACCACCGCCATGACCAAAGTATATAAAATGCCGGTGCTTGGCGCCTTTCTGTCGGAAGACGGCATAAGAATGCAGGCCGGCCCCCGGGAGCTTCTCTCGGCATGGAAGGATTTTTTCCGGAAAAACGGCAACTGGAAGGATCTGAAACCGGACATGACCTATGAAAAGTTCCTGAATATCCCGGACTCCTGGCACCTGAACCTGATTATGAAAATGCCGGTGAGATTCCTTCTGAAAACCGAATTCCGGTTTTTCCGGCAGCCGGTGCCCGGAACCCTGAGTCTCTGCGAGGAAATCCGTGAGGTGTCCGGGAATCCGGCGTTCCGGGAGCATTTCCGGGATATCCTGAAATACCGGACTCTGGAATACCTGAGGCGCCGCTACGATGCCAGCGCAGGTATCCCCGGAGATGACTGAAAACCGGGAAAACGAGAACATCGGCCCCCGCAGGATCGCTACGGGCAAACTCCGGACTCTCAGGACACACCTACCGGATCACCCGCACCGCATACCCGCCCAGCCCCATAATGCTGTAGCTTCCCAGATGGCAGACCGCGCAGAACCAGATATACGGGAGGAACGGGGTCAGATCCCCCCTCAGGGTAAAACTCCCGTAAAATCCCGTAAGACTGGTTTTCTGGCAGGAGCGGTTGGAATACCTGGTGCAGATTCTCGGAAAAATCGCCGCATCGCAAAGCTCGATGCCGGAGGCCAGCTCCCGGAGTCTTTCCTCCGGAAGAGTCCGGAACGGCAGCATAACCGGTGTTTTTTTCTTCTGCCGGTAGTGCTCATAAAGACTGAGGGTTCTTCTTACCGCCGTGGTCAGAAACTTTCTGGCCGTGAAATCCTCCGGAAGAATGGCCACCCCTCTTTTGCCGCCGCAGGAATGCCGCTGCTTCAGAATAAGAGCCATGTTCTCCGGAATGATCACCTGTATTTCGCCGGCGCTGTCCGGACATTCAAGGCGCATAAAAAAGTCCCGGAGATCAAAGAACCGCGGCTCCTTCTCCCGGTAAACAGTGGTAAGTCCGTTCGCATAAACCTGAACCGCCCTTACCAGACGAAAATGCCTTCTGTCAGCACCGACGCCCCTCTTTCCGGCCGCCGCCATGGCGTTTATGATGTACTTCATGTAGGAGGATTCCACCCCGAACAGCTTCACCCTGATGGAAAAGCGTTCCCCGATGCCGGAGGTCTGATTGCTGAGATTGACTGTCTCAAAGATATAGGGCTTGGCTGTATCGTCCCGGATGACGGTATCACCGTCAGCAGGAACCGCCCTCTCAAAAATTATATTATAGGGACAGACTCCCAGTATCTGACACCTGCTGCATTCCTGCTGTCCGGTAACACAGCACTCTTTTCTGAGACAATGCCCGAACACTCCCCGAAAGGAGCTTCCTGCCATTCCGGGAAATCTGATCTCTTCACGGGACACAAACTCCAGGATAAACTCGCTGACAGGAACCCAGAATATCATGTCCGGATACTGCTCCGCATGTTCCCGAAGGCAGCTGTTACCAAATGACGTATTCTCCGGCAGCGGATTGTCCGACCATGAACGATTTTTTCCGGGAACCGCTCTCCGCTCCTGGGAACTCTGCCGGCAGCAGTAATCATGTTTGACTCCTTCGTTTATCCTGCAATGCGCCGGGTATTTCCGGTTCTTCTGTACCGCCCCTGACGGCACCGCACTGTCAAATATAGCACAAAGCCTCCTGAAAACATGGAATCCGTTCCGTGATTTCAGCAGTTTTTAAGCGTTAAGGCTTGATTTCGGACAGCATCGGCATTATTTTCCATAATGGCACACAGCCACTTTGCTTCAGGAGATCCTATTTTATGAGCAACGCCAAAAAACTTCAGAAGGAACTGACCTGGAAATTTCCGACAGCCTTCTCGAACAAAAAGATTACCGAAAAGGCAGTGAACGATTTTGCTGCCGAATACCGCAAATATCTGGACAGCTGCAAGACGGAACGCGAGTTTGTAACCTATGCCGGAAGCTTTCTCGAAAAGCACGGCTACCGGGAATTCCGCAAGTCTGACTATACCGCCCCATCCGGTAAAGCCGAAACCTCCGGCAAAAAGGCTCCGGCCCCCGGAGACAAGCTGTTCTTTGTCAACCGGAACAAGGCGCTTGTCATGTGCACCATCGGCAAAAAGCCGCTGAACGAAGGTCTCCGGATCACGGTTTCCCATGTGGATTCCCCGCGGCTGGATCTCAAGCCCTTCCCGGTTTCCGAAAGGAATGAAATCGCCTACCTGAAGACCCATTACTACGGCGGCATCAGAAAATACCAGTGGGTTACCATCCCCCTGGCGCTCCACGGCGTGGTGGCCAAAGATGACGGCACCATGGTTACCGTGAATATCGGCGAGGATCCCGAGGATCCGGTATTCTATATCACCGACCTTTTGCCGCATCTCGGGCAGATGCAGAACGAACTCAAGCTCAAGGATGGCATCAAGGGCGAGATGCTCAGGGCCATCGGTGCCACCCTGCCTTACCGCTCCGACAGGGATGACGGCAGGAAGGATGACAAAAAGGATGACAAAAAGGAAGATAAGAGGGACAGCGAGGACTGTGTCAAAGATGCCGTTAAACTGAATCTTCTCAGACTTCTTAATGAAAAGTACGGCTTCACCGAACGGGATCTCCTGACCGCGGAGCTTTCGCTGGTACCGGCACAGAAGGCCAGAGAGGTCGGTCTGGACAGAAGCCTTATCGGCTCCTACGGCCAGGATGACCGGGTATGCGCCTTCGGAGCATTCAGGGCCGAACTGGAATCCAAAAAGCCGGAATACACGACTCTCACCGTTTTTGCGGACAAGGAGGAGATCGGATCCTACGGTCCCACCGGGATGAGTTCTGATTTCATGCTGCACTTCATTGAGGATCTGGCGGAGGTCTGTCACGGAGACGTGAACACCATATTAAGAGCCTCCAACGCACTGTCCACCGATGTGGGTGCCGCCTTCGACCCGAATTTTGCCAGCGTTTATGACGAAGAGAACAGCTGCAAAATCAACCACGGCTGCGTGCTTACCAAGTACACCGGAGCCCGGGGCAAGTCCGGCAGCAACGACGCCAGTGCCGAGCTTATGTCCATGGTTTCCCGTATCTTCAGCAAGCATAGCGTAACCTGGCAGATCGGAGAACTTGGTGCCGTGGACGCCGGAGGCGGCGGTACCGTGGCACTCTACATCGCCCGCTTCGATATCAGCGTGGTGGATCTGGGAGTTCCCATTCTCGCCATGCATTCGCCCTTCGAGCTGGCCGCCAAATACGACATTTACAGCCTTTATCAGGCAGTGCAGGCGTTTTACAAATAGCAGACGTCCTGTTTAGAAAGACTGTTCCTGATGCGAATCTGAATTCCGGATGTGCTTGCCTGAGAATCCGGTTCTGTCTTGCGAGTCCCCCGGTTTACTCGTTTCAGTTAATCCCCGGGGGATAATTACAAAATTAATCTGATTCTAAAACGTTTCAGATAATCCTCTCCAGTCTGAGAGCCTCGCGATCAAAGTAATAGCACCTGACTCCGGATTCGCTGAACATGGTCTTGGAGATCTCCCAGGCCTCTCCCCAGCGCTCATTCACGCTGGTATCAATAAACACCCGGGCCAGACCGGCCTGAATGATTGCCTTTGCGCACTCCTGACAGACCGGAAGATTATGGATGTAAATGGAAGCCCCCACCACCGATGACCCGTTATACAGAGCATTCAGAATGGCATTCATCTCGGCATGAACCACCAGCCGGTACTTAAGCTCCCGGTTATTGTAACGCTCCGGAGAATCCTTCACGCCCCGGGGGAACCCGTTATACCCCTGAGAAATGATCTGCCCCTTGTCTCCCACAATGATTGCCCCCACCTTGGTGGAAGGATCCTTGGACCAGGTTCCCACCAGGCCGGCAATCTCAAAATAGCGACTTACCCATTTCGGGGAAGGTATATCACTGTCGACAGACTCCGGCACTGCCCCGACTTCGGAAACCGTTCCGGCCTGCGCATTCCCGGAAACAGACGGAACTTTCTCCGTCTCCGGAATCTCCTTCGGCTCCTCGTTCGGAAGCTCCTCCGTGCCCCTGTCAGAAAACTCCTCCTTTACGGCTCCGGAAACTTCTGGATCCGAAAACTCCGCTCTCACGGCTTCATTTCCCGAAACAATCTCCGTCCCGGTTTCGGAAGCATCCCCGGGAGCGCCTGAAGCAGGCTCCGCCACCGGAGATCCGTTCTCCGGGCTCTCCTCCTCGGAAATCGCCTCTGCCGGAGAAATCTCCTCCGGAGCTTCCGGCTCCTCCGTAGTTCCCGTTTCTTCGGATTCCGGCACCGCTTCAGAAGCCGAAGCCGTCTCTCCCTTCCCGGATACCCCGGTTCTCTTTACGAAATCCTCAAAAAGCTGCCGGAACAAGTCCCTGATATCATCGTTTTCGACATCGTCATTGTCCACAAAGGCGCTGATGAGAGGATGCCTGACATCATCCGCCTCCTGGGTGTCGCGGTAATAGCACCGGAACAGATCTCCCGGATCTATGAAATACTCGTAATCCGGGTTATCCAGATGTCCCTCGGAGGCCCCCATCTCCTCGCAGAAAAAATCCATGACGGCACCCTCTTCCTCGGCAGAAATTCCTCCCGGAGTCCGCCGCCAGAATCCGGCACTCACCAGATCCTTCCCCAGAATCGAAGGATGACCTTCTCCGGTCTCCAGATATTCCTGACTGCCGTCTGCAAGCTTAACGGTAATATTGGCATACGTTCCCATGGTATTCTCCTTCGGCCGATCCCGCGACCGTCCGCAACATAATCATTTTTCAAATTTCCGGCTCATCTCCATCCCGGTTCCGAGAAACCGGAACATGCGGATGGCAGCGGAATAATAAAGATCCGGAGCCTTCGCAATTGCCGTTTCCGGCGTCATCGGTGCAGCCACGGAGGTCATTACCGAAGCAATGCCGTGATCCATAATCCCAAGTCCGCCTTCCCCCAGGGATCCGGAAAGCCCCACGGCCGGAACCCCGCATTTCCGGGACCGTTCCCCGACAGCCTGCATCACCTTGCCACAGCAGCTCTGCCGATCGGTGCACCCTTCGCCGGTAACCACCAGATCCGCCCCGTCCAGCCGGCTCTCAAAATCAATGAGATCCAGCACGGTATCAATTCCGGACACCATTCGCCCTCCCAGAATGATCCCCAGTGCGGCGCCCAGTCCTCCGGCAGCGCCGGCCCCGGGAAGGTCATCAGGGTCCCGGCCCAGAACCGCGATAATCCGTTCCCGGTAATTCCGCATTCCGGTTTCAAGATCTGCGAGAATTTCCGGAGTTCCGCCCTTCTGAGCTCCGAAAACCATGGTGGCTCCCTCGGGGCCGGTAAGGGGGTTCCGGACATCGGTCATCACCCGGATGCTGACATCCCGGAGGCGGGGATCCAGTCCCGAAACGTCAATATCCCGCACCAGCGCCAGATCCGCACCCCTGCCGGCAAGCTTCCTGCCCTCCGCATCCCGGAACACCGCCCCCAGGGCCGTCAGGGCTCCCGTACCGCCGTCATTGGTGGCGCTGCCGCCCAGGGCTACCGTGATATCCGAAAACCCGCGTCTGAGAGCATCTCTGATAAGTTCGCCGGTTCCCGCGCTCGTGGTATAAAGGGGATTCCGAAGTTCCTCCGGAGTTTTGGTGAGTCCGGAGGCCTCGGCCATCTCTATTACCGCCCGGCTCCGGTCCAGTCCGAGATAGCGGGCGGTAACCGGGCTTCCCGCGGCTCCGGTAACCGTCATTTCAATAAGATCCCCGCCGGAGGCGCTTCTGATGGCATCCAGAGTTCCTTCTCCGCCGTCGGCCACCGGAATCCCCTCGCAGGAAACCTTCTCCCCGAACACCTCCCGGGCGGCTCTGGTCAGATATTCCGCAGTTTCGGCACTGGACAGAGACCCCTTAAAGGAGTCGGAAACAAACAGAAAGCGCATAATTCATCCTTAATCCGGAATCCCCCCGCATACTCCGTTTTAATTTTGCACAGGGGAGGATCCCTCACCGGAAACATACCGGAAAAGCCGTCATAATTGAAGATTTACCGGAAGGTTTTGCTCCCGGGATCGTACATTTCGGTACAGGCCGGATTTCTCAGCCGCTTCTCGGATTCTCCGAGATAATCGGAAACCCTGCTCCCGGGACAGGCAGTTTCCCGCCAGTCCCGGCCGACCATTCTCGAATTTCCGAAAAAACCAGAAGGCAAAGCCTGCAGTGCCGCATCATCCGGATACTGATTAAAAAACATCCCGCCGCATTTCCGGCAGACGGTAACCTGATCTCCGCAGGGAAGCTTCCGGAACTCCCGTCCGGACTCAATCTCCCGGAGGGAATCCCCGGAGAGCGCTTCGGGGTTCAGGATGTCCTCTGTTTTCAGGGGATGCGCCACCTGAAAAAGCGATACATGTCCGCAGCAGGGACAGGTAACGCAACAGCCTCCATTATGACTGTTTTTGATCCGGAGAATCTTCCGGGTCAGCTTTGCGGGCTCAGGACTGTCAAAATCGCAGGAACCGGCGTAATTTCTGTCATTCATGAACGGCTGCTCCACCAGGAAGCCCGGCATCGAAGGTTTTTCTTCCGAGTTCATACTTTAAGGCATAGGCAGGGTCCCGTAACCGTTTTTCCGAAGCCTTCAGCCATTCGGAAAAACGTTTTTCCGGATATGCTGTTTCCAGCAAAACCCGAACCCCGTCCCGGATAAAATCCCAGAAAATAACAACAAGAAAGATGTACACCGTCATATACATGACCAGGGAGAATTCCGGAAAAGGGTTGTCGGGGTCGGTCGGACTGTCAAAAGCTCCGGACCACAGGAGGAAATAGCCGAGTAATCCCCCGACAAAGAGGAATGCATACAGGTACATAATCTTCCTGAATTTCCTGGTGGCACGGCTCGCCTCCCGGACCTCCGCATAGGTCTCCCGGGGCGATTTTTCCCGGGAGATTTCCAGGTAATCCGGATCATAATACTCCTCCCGGCACTCCGGACAGACCCCGACGGTCCGGCCCAGTCTCCGGGGATAGCCGCCAGTTGTGTTAAGCTCGGCCCCGCAGCAGGAACAGCGTTTGTGTCTTTTCAGGTAAAGCCGTTTCCCGTCCGGAAGCACCGTATAGTTGGGCACCCCCGGAACGGATACCGGCGCATTCTCCGGATCCTTCCTTCTCATGTCATCCAGGATCTTCTCCGGCACCGCCACCCCCATGCGGCACAAAAACTTCAGATACCCGGGAGTCTCAGGAGAAAAACTTAGAGATTTCAGCCGGAAAAATAATTTTTCAGCCTGAATCTGAATGACGATCGCCAGGGTATACACAACCCCCGCGTAAAGCAGTATAAACACGAAAGACCCGCAGGTTTCGAGGAAACTCTGCTGTTCCGGGGTCGGAGAATCTCCCAGAAGCTCCGCGGGGCTCCAGCCCAGAATCAGAACGGGATAGCAGACTGCAAAAAAGGACGTCACCGCAAGACAGGACCATATTGCGGGAAGGCATTTCCGGAGATTTTTCATAATGACGTTCTTCGGTTTCGGAAAAATCGCGGGATCCCGGACATAGCGGTTAAAGAACAGCTTTTTGCATTTTTTGCAGCAGATCACGGGATCTCCGTACTCCGTCGTCGCAAACTCCCGATCGTCCTTCGGCATTACATCCCCGGGAACGTCTCCGGGATTCAGGATATCCTCCCTGAGAGGCTGCGCGGCAATAAAAGCAGACACCTCGCCGCAGCAGGGACAGGTCAGAAAGAAGTGTTTCAGGGAACCTCTTTCTCGCCACTTCACCGTATATGTAATTTTCCCGGGAAGAATACTGTCAAAATCAACATCAGCGGAATTTCCGTCATTTCTGCCGTTCGAAACGGTTCTGCCAGTCATGCCTGTTTCTCCTGTTCAGGTTCTGAGTTTTCCTGTCATTTCACCATTGCGCCGTACCTGACTGATTCCCCCGGGTCAGGGAAGCTGATTATCACCGGCCGTGCCGTTCCCGGAAACCTCTTCAACATGCACTTCCCTGATGGTGATGTATTCCGGACGAAGCTCCCCGGAAACGGCCAGTTCCGCTATAAAAGCGTCAGCCTTCTTTTCGGAAACCTCTCTGCCGTCCAGCATTCTCCGGCAGGATTTGCCGTTTTTGGCCCGATCATCGTTCCGGCATGTCAGAATCAGCATCCGGCCCGGAACGCTGTTCTTGATTTCGGTATAGGAAACATTGAGTCCGGATGCGTCGCTTACGGCTATCCCCTTTCCGGAAACCCGGAAGGAAGCCGGTACCCCGGAAATTCCCGAAAGACGCCCCATTTCCGTGTTTCCGTAAAACACGTCCTGAGCTCCGGTATCACGGCGGGACAGAAATATTTCCGGAATGCCGTCGCCGTCAACATCCGTAAGAGACAGCTGATCCCATTTCCCGTCCGGAGAAGCGGGAGAACGCAGCTTCACGGGAGAAAGCAGCACCGGTTCCTGAGGTTCCATGCTTTTGCCGTTCCAGACATACTTCTGCTCGAGGCCGTAAAGAGGGAACTCGCTTTCGTCGTAAAGGAATCCTGCGGTTCTGACAATCTCGCCGTTGCCCGAAAGAAGATATTCACTGTCAACCCCCTGAAAATCATCATATCGTCTGTCAAAAAGATCTGCGGGAACATATTCCCGGCTCCGGTCATCGAAACGGTAGTAGCAAAAAGACTCGGTCCGCCGCAGTTCATCGGAAACACTGATGGCAAGAGCAAAATAGAGGGTGTTATCCGGATAACGGTAGCTCCGGGCAGTGAAGGCTTCATCATACTGATGGTCTTCCTCGTTCTTACAATCCTCCGGAGGATACCCCGCCCAGTCCGGTTCTTCATCGGAATCTCCGGCAGTGTTCTTCAGGTAATCCCGGATCCCCGGCGACTTCCATTTGTTCTGAAAGGCCCCGAGAAAATCTCTGAGCCCGGGAGCGCCGGAGGTTCCGGCCTTAAGACTTTCCTTAAGGCATGCCGGCTGATAGTAAAACTGTTCTCCGGAGCTCTCCTCCTCCTCCGAAGAACCGGAGGAATCGTCCGCCCGGACCGTTACCGCGGTCAGAGCCAGCACTGCCGCCAGAAAAAGCGCACCGCCCCGCACAAATCCCGTGCCGGAAGCTTCCGGACATGTCCTGAATAAAGTGTTCATTGCAATTTCCCAGATTATCAGTTATCAGTATTTCCCCGAAACCGGCCCTCTTAATCCCGTTCCGATTTCCCGTTTTCTTCTTCCGCCACGTCCGGGGGAGCGGCATCATCTTCGGAAACCTCCTCGGTAACCACCCCCTGAATGACGATAAAATCAGGAGAAAGCTCCCTGGCTCCGGAGAATCCTGCCATAAATTCCGCCGCCCGGTCCTCCGTTATCCGGCTTCCGTTAAGCCTCATGGTACAGGTCTCCGGGGCTGTGACATCCCGGCAGGAAACCGTAAGCACCCCGTCCGGAGCACTGTCCCGAAGCACCGTATAGGAGGAGTTGAGACCGGAGGCATCACGTGTCACCAATCCGTTATCCGTAACCAGGAATTCCACGGGAACCGTCTTCATTCCCGACAGGCGATCCGTCCGGCCGTTACCGTAAAAAACATCCCCGGCTCCGGTATCCGAACGGGACAAAAACAGCTCCGGAATATTGTCGCCGTCAATGTCGTGCAGAGCCAGACGATCCCATTTCCCGTCCGGAGCCCCCGGGGAAAGCAGCTTTCTGCCGGTATAGAGAGTCGGCGGTCTTTCCTGAAAACCGCTGCCGTTCCAGTCAAAAACCTGCTCCAGGGAATAGAGCGGCACCCCGTTCTTGTCGTACATGAAGAAGGTTTCCAGGGAAATGCCGCCGTTCTCCCTGATGAGATAACGGTAATGGAGACCCCGGAAGCCGTCATATCTCCGTTTCGGGAAATCCCCGTCCGGCACGAACTCCCGGGATGCGGCATCATAGCGGAAAAAGCAGAAGCTTCCGGCAAAGGGATCCCCGGTATAGGATATCGAAAGCGCAAAGGAGCGGCCCTGTTCCGGGGAATCATAAACCCGGGCCGTGAAAAACTCCGAAGTCTGGCCGGAAACGTCTCCGGAATCATCACTCCCGTATTCTCCGTCATCATCGTCATCCTCCGGAGGATACTGCACGCTTTCCGGACTGGTCTCCGGAAGATTCTTAAGACCGAGCCATGCGGCTATCTGCGGATCCGGATGCCTTTCGGAAAACGAACGGAGAAAATCCCTGATTCCGGGAACCCCGGGGCCTTCGAACTTCAGACTTTCCGTGCCGCAGATCATCTGACTGCCGGCAGTATTCTCCACAGCCGGCACATTCGGACTTTCCGACGTACTTTCATTCATGTTTCCGTCAGAGACCGCGTCCGGCTCCGCCGGCATGGCCTGCTGCCCCAGAGTCAGAAAACAGAACACCGCAGGCAATCCTGCATAAAACCGGGAATGCATAAAAACTCCGCACCATTCGCATCACACGCATCCGCATCACAAACACTGTGCACGGCACTTTCACATCATGATTTACCGCAACACACGTTCATTATATCTTACATTTCGCACCTGAACTTGGATAATTTCGTTCTCTTCATAATCAGACAGTTTTAAAAATCAGGTGCCATACGTTTCCTGATACACACCTCCAAGCAATCCCAGGATTCTATGAGCCTGTTCAC
>Ga0310695_10004292_pt1 | contig 26542 bp, 17 predicted proteins | sample RumenRJG_04DNA_FD_203882 | JGI IMG/M metagenome (GOLD analysis project Ga0310695, IMG submission 203882) | Bovine rumen microbial communities from Lethbridge, Alberta, Canada - RJG_04 (v2) (version 2) | ecosystem: Host-associated > Mammals > Digestive system > Stomach > Rumen | place: Canada... | reverse complement strand
TTTCAACCAATAAACGTCTGAAATTATTAATAAAAGCCAGTTCCTGGTTAAAGATAAATCTAGAAATACCAATATTAGACAAAATACTATCCAAACTAGCAATCTTTTCACCTTTATCATTCTTATCCACTTTAGATGGATAAATCCTAACTTCTAAATTCTTATTAACAACATTCATAATAAAATAAATCACCAATTGAACCATTTTATATTAACTCAAAGTAGAGTTACAATAAAATATTAACCATACACCATATATAAAGAAATACCAAGAGCATTTGACGACTAATCACAACAAAACATAAATGATGATCCAATATCCCAAAAAAACATATATAGAAAAAAATAATTCATTCGAGAAAAAAAGTATACCAACTTAAAAAAATACCACTTAACATTCAATAATGATTATTTTCTAATGGTTTAGTGTCAAATTGTTGTGATTTTCCGTTGATAATACACTTATTTTTATGTATTTTCTAATATTTAATAGTTTTCACTTTTTTTAAAAAAAAATCGGATATAATAAATCATATTGATGAATTAATTAGACAAAATATAATTTATTTAAAAAAATATATTTATAGACATATAAATTTTCCCATATTATTTACAAATTGTAAAGAAAAAATAAATATTTTATAAATAAAAATATGGAAAATTAAATTATTTATAAAAAAATACTTTATTTCCAAAATAATTAAACAATAATCAAAAATATATAAAAAATAATAAACAAAAAGTAGAATCATGACCTGCTAATGAGTTTCTATAATATCTTAAGGAACAAATTAATTAAATCAGAATTCACCAACCCCCAAATAAGAAAAATAGAATCTGACTTTTATGAATGGATGTGGATATGAAAAATGAAAAAAATCATGCAAATTTTTGAAAAAACGACTATTTTTAATCCATAATTATTAATATATTATATTTCAAAACCTAATATTATGAATGAAAATTTTGAACCGACCATACTCCCATTCAATAAAAACAGTGCTGATGAATCTAAAATGATTTATGAAAGCATTAATATAAGTAAACCATTAATTGACAATTTATGTACTAAAGAGAATTTAAAATCTTCTCTGTGTTTACTTTCAGCTGTCGCCATCACTTTAACAAAATATATCAACAGTTCAAACATTTCTATTCTGACAAACATCGATTCCGATGTGATTCCATTAGTATTCAATGATGAAAACAGGAAAAAAACAGTTAATGCATACATGAAAAATATTGAAAGGCATTTAAATCATCCTCCGCATGATGATGAAAGTGAGTTTTATTTTAACTTTATCTATGGGAGGGATGTTGTTGAAGAAGATGATAATACAACATTGATTGTTAATAAAATTCCGCAATTTTATGTGCTAAAATTACGATTCGATGCATATAAATACACCAAGTCTTATATTAAATCCTTTTTAAAGAGTATTAAAAGAGTGGTTGATCAATTTGCAGAATACGGAATTAAACAACTTATGGTTAAAGATATTGAACTTAGGTGTGAAGAGGAAATCCCCCCTTTTAAACTATTAAGAAATCCATTGGTAAATGAACTATTGGAAAGTCAAGCAAAAAAAACACCCGAAAAAATAGCTTTAAGAACCTGTGGTGAAAGTTATACTTTTAGACAGATTAATGATGAAGCCAATATGATAGCCAATGCATTGATTAAAAGAGGAATAACGAAAGGAAGTGTCATTTCATTTATGCTTGCCCGTAACAAAACTCTAATCACTACTTTTTTAGGAATTATTAAAGCCGGATGTGTAGCTGTTCCCATGGATATGAATTATCCCATTGAAAGGATAAATTATATTAGAAAAAACAGTGACTCAAAATATATTATTACATATGAATCTCTGGAAAATTCCATAAATCCCCAAGATTTAATTAATGAAGGAAATAAAAGTTTTCCTATTGTTTCATTAAAAGCAGACGATCCTATTTTCATTCTTTACACTTCAGGTTCAACAGGAAAACCAAAAGGTGTTGTTCTAACCCATTGCGGAATATCTAATCTTATTTCTGTTCATATAAAAAATAACTATGAGAAATTATTGTCTATCTCCTCAATAGCTTTTGACATTTCAGAAGAGGATATTCTGGTTAGTTTAACCAATGGAAAAGAATTGATTTTTGCAAATGATAATGAAATTAAAGATATCATCCTACTGTCACATTTGATTGAAAAAGCAAAACCCGAATTTGTTAATTTAACCCCTTCCAGATTATTGTCTTACCTGCAGGTTCCTGAATTTGCTAATGTAATCAGCATATTTAAGGGAATAGGTGCAGGTGGCGAACAGTTTACTAAAAACATTTTTGAATCCATCAAGAAATATGCTGATATTGACATTTATAATGGTTATGGGCCTTTGGAGACCAGTTTGACATCAAATTCTAAAAAAATTGAAAATCCTGACTTTATCACTAATGGAAAGCCTCTTTTGAATTACATCACAGATGTTCGTGACATTGATGGTAAACTATTACCCTATGGAGTTATTGGAGAATTATATATCGGCGGAGTTGGTGTTAGTAAGGGTTATTATAATATGAAAGATAAAACAAGAGAAGCATTCCTTTCAATCAATGATATCGCTTATTATAAATCAGGAGATTATGCAATTCAGCTTCCTTCAAATGAGATAATTATTAAGGGGAGAATAGACAATCAAATTAAACTAAGGGGCCAAAGGGTTGATCCTGAGGAAATAGAACAGACAATTCTTAAATATCCAAATATCAACAAGACTGTCGTTATTGCTCATGAACTGAATCAGGAAATGCATTTATGCGCATATTTCACTTCCAAAAGCATTATTAACACATCAACTTTAAAGGAATACTTGAAAGGTATCCTTTCTCCATATATGATTCCAACGTTTTTCATTCAATTGGATGAAATTCCAGAAACTCCAAACGGTAAAACGGATAGAAAAAGATTGCCTAAACCTAAAGCAAATATTGAAAAAGTCCCTGCCAAGAATAACATTGAAAGAAAAATTCTTGATTTTTGTAAAAAAATGTTAAATAACGATGAATTTGGAGTAACAGACAATTTGTTTAATTTGGGTTTCACATCCCTGACATTAATGCAATTGAATTCGCACATATATCATGAATTTAATATAACTTTAAAACACACAGATTTGATGAATAATCCTTCAATAAGGGAAATATCAAAAATAATTGAAAATAATGAATCAATACATGAAATTGAGATAATCAAACCTGTAAGTTCAAATAAATATCCCATGTCATCCCAACAAAAGAGGTTGTATGTTCTTTACCGTCAAAACCCCACCCTGACCAATTATAATCTGACAAAGGTAAGAAAATTCAAAAAATCCATTGACATTGAAAGACTCGAAAATGCAATCAACAAAATAATTGATGTGGAAGAGATATTGAGAACTTCATTCAATATAGAAAACGGTGAATATATACAGGAAATCCATAAAAATAGACCTATTCATGTGGATTTCATTGAACTGGATGGTGAAGATAATATTGACATGATATTCCATCAAAATATTCGTCCATTTAATCTGGAAAATGAACCTCTGCTTAGAATAAAGGTGATTAAATTTAAAGAGGAAACATATGTCTTTAGAGATATGCACCACATAATCGGTGACCAAATCACCAATGACCTATTGTACGATAAAATCAAAGATGCATATTATGGTAAACCAATTTCTACAAGTAAAATTAAATATAAAGACTATACATTTTGGGTTCAAAAGCAACAGGCCAAAGAAACAGATTACTGGAAAAATAAAGACATTTCAGATTCGGGAAGTGAAGTGTTTGTCGATTTCAAAAGACCAATGGTTCAAACGTTTAACGGAAATAAAATCTCTCGCAGCCTGGATATGAAAACTATTGAAAAACTGGCTAAAAAAAATAATACGACCATCTACAAGTTATTGCTTTCACAATTTATGATTTTGCTTCATAAATACACTAATGAAAATAATATTCAAATCGGGACAGTAACAAGCGGAAGAACACACCCCAATCTTGAAAAAACATTGGGAATGTTCGTGAATACATTGCCGTTCATCCAATCCATATCCCCCACAGATACATTAAGGGAAACATTAATTAAAACTGAAGAGGAATTGGCAAATTTATTTTCTAATCAGGATTATTCTATCGAGCAGATAATTGAAGACCACAAGATACCTACGAATAATTCATATAATCCCTTATTTAACATAGTATTCATACAAAATACTGCTGATAGCTTTGAAAATGATTTAGATTGGGATGAATCAAAATTTGATTTGACCTGCACATTAAAAAATAGTTTATCCAAATTAACTATTGAATTTGATTATAATACTGATTTATATACGTTTGAAAAAATCAATGCATTAATTGACAATTATACTAATCTTATCGAGGATATTAATCAGAATATGGATAAAAAAATAGAGGACATAAATGTTTTATCACATTCGCAAGAAGAAATGATACTGGAAATGTCAGGCATTAACAAGAGTATAAAGTCCGATTCCATACTGACCAGATTAAAAAGACAAATAAAAAAACATCCTGCACAGGTTATATTGTCCGATTGTAAATATTTTTTAAACTATAATGAGTTCAATTTGAAAACTAATAGCTTAGCAAATTATTTAAAAGATAATTTCGATGTTAAAAAACAGGATACTGTTGTTTTAATTGCCAATCGCAGTATTGAATCTGTTTTGGGTTTCTATAGTATTTTAAAATTAAATGCAGTTTATGTTCCAATCAATCCAATGGCTCCCCAAAAAAGGATAAAACATATAATCGATGAGGTTGATGCTAAATTAGTATTGACAAATATATATTTAACTATGGATGATGTTGATATTGTTGATTTGACTCGGGAATCATTATATGATTATGATTATGGTGAATTAGAATTATCTTGCCAAGACAAATTATGCATACTCCATACTTCAGGCACTACGGGAGTTCCAAAAGGTGTTCAAGTTACCCACGAAAATATCATAAACTTCTTAATCAGCGCGGATGATCAATTTTATGATAAAAACACCAAGATCTTTTACCATACGACCAACATCGGATTTGATACATCATTATTTGAAATCATCTTTTCCATATTAAATGGCATACAATTGCATGTAATAGATGAGAATTATGATTTTACACAGATTCCCGAAGATATTTTAAATCGACAATCAATGATTAATACCGTTCCGTCAAAAATGAAATTGTTTTTCACCCTTCCAAACTTTGAAAATGTAATGAAAAATGTTGGGCTGTTAATACTTGCGGGTGAAGCCTTAAACAAAAATTTAGTAGATGAAATTCGCAAAAACTACAATCCCGTTATTTTTAATGCATATGGGCCTTGTGAAGCAACCATATTTGCAAGCATCAAAAAAATCACTTCCGACAAAATCACTATAGGAAAAGCTAACATCAATACCCATATCTATATTTTAAATAATGAAAAGCAATTGTGTCCAATCGGTATTCCCGGAGAGTTATGTATTGGTGGAAAACAGGTGGCGGATGGTTATTTAAATAAAATTGTTGAAACAAATCGCCATTTCCTTGCAAATCCCTTTGATGACGGCATATTGTATTGTACTGGAGATTTGGCATATCTTGATATGGAAGGTGAAATTAACTATATTGGTAGAAAAGATTCACAAATCAAAATAAATGGCCAAAGGATTGAAATTGAGGAAATTAATAAACAGATTGAAAAAAATGAATTTGTTATTCAGGCCATTACAGTGCCGAATTCCAGAAAAACACAGTTATATTCCTATGTTGTCGGCGATAAGGTTATTGATACAGACAAATTACTGAATGATTTGGAAAATGTGCTTCTTCCATTTATGGTTCCGGTTTCGATAATGCAGATAGAATCCATTCCATTAAACAGCAGTGGAAAAATCGATACTAAAAAATTACCTCAGCCCAAACCAACCAAACATAAATATACTGCACCGGCCAATGACATTGAAAGTGCCATTGTCAAAATCTGGGAAAGTGTCCTGGACGTTAAACCTGTTGGAATAAATGATAACTTTTATCGTTTAGGAGGAGACTCTATTAAGGCAATCCGTATTGTTTCTCTGCTTCAAAATGAAGGCATCCTCTGTAATCCGAGAGACATCTTAAACTATAAAACTCCATATATGATTGCTCAAAATGTTATGGACGGAGCTGAAGTGGATTATGAAACTGTGGAAGGCATATTTGATTTGCACCCAATTCAAAATTATTTTTTTGATCAGGTCAACAGACATGATTACACACAGGAGTTCATTTTAGAATCTGCAATTGATTTGGATATTCACCTCTTGCAGAAGGCATTGGATGAATTAACAAATCTCCATGACATGTTGAGAGCCAAATTCCATGTTAAAGAGGATAAATACGTTCAGGAGATATTGCCATTAAATACGAGAATTTGTGAAATTAATGAATTTAAGATAAATGGCGAATTTAACAGCAGTATTGCACAAATCATTAAGAATGCAACCAATTCACTTGACATTTTCAATAAGCTGATTGACGTTAGTCTAGTTCGCAAGGATAATAAATGCTATCTTATTTTCGTCATCCATCATTTGATTGTTGATGGTGTGAGTTGGAGTATAATATTGGATGATTTGACATATATTTACAATTATCTTGTCTCAGGTGGTGAAATTTATCTTAATAAATCTTGTTCATATGAATCATGGATTGACAATATTAAAAGGATTGCGAGAGAGATTTTAAATAAGAAACAGAGTTTAAATGATTCAACTATAGTCTGCACTTTATCCGAATCTCAATTGGGCATCTATTTGGATGAAAAAGTCAACAATAAAAATACTGCTTATTTAACATATGGGCTAATTGATTGTGGTGAGGATAAATCAAGTGATGAAATAGCAATGGCAATATCCTCTGTAATTGATAAGCACCCCATCCTAAAGGCAAGAATCATTGATAATGAGATTTTACCACTCCTAATCTGTGATGTGTCTCCAGATATTAGTATTACCTCAGATAATGACTTATCAACTCTTTTGAAAGTGTTTAATATAAAAGAATCACTTTCACGTTTCTATATAATTGAAGATGATGAAAAAAAATCAATATTCTTTGAGGCGCATCATCTTATTAACGATGCCAACAGCGGCACAGTCATTAAAAAGGATTTGATTTCTGCATTAGAAGGTAATTTGGATGATTCCATTGATTTGGGTTTTGTTAATGCTAGTTATGATTCCTTTAAATCCCAATTTGAACCGGATTATGAGTCCGCACATGAATTTTATACTAAATGCTTAGCTGATATTGATACTGCCAACACATCAATAACTGATTGTAAGGGTTCTCAAGGTTTTGTTTCACTTCCTATTCCAGGCATTAAAAGTCGTGTTGAAGAATTTACGAGTAAGAATGGAATTACTTCAGGTAATTTCTTAAATGCTGCTTTTGCCTACACATATTCTCGTTTTACAGATAGTAAAAAAGTTTATTTTAATTTTACTGAACATGGCCGCCATGAGGAATATGCTAAAACCGCTGTGGGAATGTTTACCCGAACGGTCCCGATTTTGGTGGATTGTACAGGTGATTCTGTTAATGAGTATTTAATTTATTTCTCAGATTTAGCATTAGGTTCCATGTCAAATGATGTGTATCCATTTAGGCTGCTTGCTTCTGAATTCAATTTAAATAATGATGTGATATTTGAGTATAACTTTGATTTAAATGATGTTTCTGATTTAAAAAACGGACTTGTAGTGCGTAAAAACATTATTAATCCAATCTCCGATTTGTTGTGTGTTGTTAATGATATGGATGACGGTTATGTTGTATCAATAACCCATTCAGATAAAATCTCCAGCGATTGGGCAATCGATTTTGCCCATGCATATGCAGAGGTATTAACTCAAATGTTGGATAAGGGGAGGTTATCCGATATTGATTATTGCAGTTTCAAAGATATGAATCAAAAATGGCATTCTCCAGATTCCTGCGATATTTTGGATTCACCATATGGTGATTCATCAAAATATCTGGATAATGATTATGTTGAGCCTACAACTGTGATAGAAAGGATAATTGTGGAAGCATTTGAAGTAGTATTTAATCAAAGAGGAATTGGATTAAATGATGACTTCATCATGTTGGGTGGAGATTCGATTGCAGCAATTCGTGTTATTTCATTGCTCAACAAAAAAGGCATTTCTTGTCCGGCAAGAGATATATTAAATTACAAAACCCCATATATGATCGCTCAAAACATTGAAAATACACAAGAAATTACCTATGAAGATATTAAAAGCAATACCGATTTGTCAATGCAAAATAATTTAGATAATATCTATCATAAAGGAATCCCTCTTAATAAGTCTTATTCATATAAGAATTGGATTGGAGAGGTAAAACAACTGGTTAGCAATATTTCACAAAAGGAAAAGGAACATTGGATTGGAGTTAATGATTTATTAGATGATTCAGAAATTAAAGGAACCGCAAAAAGATTCCATTTTAAAGTTGATATGAAATATAATGCTGATAATCTATTGATGTTGTCTGAAGAGGAATATTGGGCTTTGGCAATTGCAAGGGCATACAAAACAACATACAGAAGAGACATCATATTTAATCGTGAATCCTACGGTCGTGATGAAAGTATTGCAAATCTTTATAGAACTGTAGGCTGGTTTACCAGCATATATCCTGTGCCCGTCGATATTTGTGCTAATTCAGACAATATATCCCTTGTAATGGATGTATATAAAATTAAAACCGCATTTAGAAAAATAAAGAATTTAGGCTTGAATTATGCTTCATTAATCTACATTGCTGACGAATTGGAATATAAACACTGCCCAGTCACCTTCAATTTTTTAAGTACAGAATTCGTATTTAAAAATAATCTATTGAAATCCATTAACTATGAAGCATCCCAAGTTGACGAGCGGGATATGGAAATTTATGGTGTTGATTTCAATATTAATCGCATAGACAATAATTATCATGTAAGTGGAGATTTTCCGGAAAATACTTATATTGGCGATAAATTTAGCGAATTTATGGAAAATATCAAGTTTGAATTGAGATTCATCAGCAATTATACTTTTAAGGATGAAAATATTATCTGTGCATTATCAGAACCCCAATTAGAAGTCTACTGCAATGAAAAGAATCATGATATGGGTAATGCATATTCTACATGGGAAATTGTTCCATGCCCATTAAACAAAACAATTGATGAAATTAAAGGTGCAATCCATACTTTCATCAATAAACATCCGATTTTAAAAGGACATATCATCGATAGTGAAAGCATACCTCTTTTAATTTGTGATAGCTACCCTTTAATCGAAATACTGAATACTGCAGATTATTCCCGCCTTTTAAAACCGTTCGATTTAGAAAAATATTTGGCCCGTTTTTTCATCATAGATAAAGAAGATACCCCATTAATATTCTATGATATTCATCACATAATTAATGATGCATTTGGTTTTAATATAATCAAAAATGATTTAACTGCCGCTTTGGAGGGTGATTTAGATGATACTTTGGATTTAGGTTTTGTTTATGCGAGTAGTGACTCTTTTGAATCCAAATTTGAACCATCCTATGAAACTGCACATGAATTTTACACTAAAAACTTTGCCTATCTTGAAGAGATAAATAAAATGCAGAAAGATTTAAACGGTTCTCGAGGCTTTGTTTCACTTCCAATTCATGGAGTTTCTAATGTTGTAGAAGAATTTGCTCAAAATAACAATATAACTGTTGGTATTTTATTAAATGCCGTATTTGCATATACTTACTCTCGTTTCATTGGAAGTGATGAGGTTTACTTTAATTTTGTAGAGCATGGACGTCATGAAAGATATAATCAAGAGTCTTTGGGAATGTACGCCCGCACAACCCCAATTTTAGTAAACTGCAGATATGATAATATTAAGGATTATTTGGATTATTTTTCTGATTTAGCATTAAGTTCAATGAGCAATAATATCTATCCATACCGATTGCTTGAAAAAGAATTTAATTTAGATAATGTGGTTTTGTTTGAGTATAATTTTGACTTGAATGATGTATCTAATATCAAAAACACCATAGTTGTTAAAAAAACTTCTAAAGATGCATTTTCAGAATTTTTCTGTGTAATCAATGACTTGGATGATGGATATGTCATTCAAGTAAACCATACAGATAGGTTTTCCAGCGATACTGCCATCCGTTTTGTTAAGTTATATGCCCAAATTTTAACTCAAATTTTAAATAAAACGAAATTAGGAAATCTTGATATTAGTTAACTTCGCCAAAAACCTTCATCTAAGGATTTGTGTTTTTGAACAGCCCTCTGATATTTTACTTTTAACTCCAATTTTCTATATGGTCTTCGACTTATCCAGTCATGATTGATTCAAATCCTCCATATGTAGTTTTGCTGTCAGATTTTTTTTGAAAATGATTAGAACCATCGCTGCAATAATGCTCATAATTACAAATATGAAAAAGAAATTCATCAATCCGTTGAATGGTATGTTATAAATAAAAATAGGAGGGTTTTCTGGGAAGTATGAAGATATCATTCCAGCAATAAACATTGCAATAGAGCGTGTTGCTGTGAATATTCCAAAAAACAAAGCATAATATTTTTCGGGATTTAATTTACCAACCATTGAATAAGCAGGAATTGAGAAATGTAATTCAGATATAGCCAGAAGAAAATCAAATAATATGATCCAAAGCAAATTAACCTTATCTAATGTACCAATATCAATATAAAAACCTAAAGCGCATAGAATCATATAACAGAATCCCATAATTAATAAAGATATTATTAACATAGTTATTGAATGAAAATTTTTTCCCATTTCAGTTAACTTATTATTAATTTTTAAAAATATAGGTCCTAAAATCAAAATAAAAAGAGGGTTAAGGAGGAAGTATAATTGCACAGGTATAACAAAAGAACCAAAATCCCTTTGAACAAATGAATCTATAAAAAATACCATGGATAAGTTGGTTTGTGCAAATACAATCCTATATACAATAATAATCAACAAAAAAATAAAAAACACAATTAATCTGTCTTTTTCATGAGGATTTAAAGAATTTTTAAAACTATCAATTCTTTTAATTAAGTTTAAATTTTTAATTTTAAATATGCTTTTATATGATAAACCGTTGAGAATATTATTAGCCAAATCCCTAATGGAACCTTTAGAAGGGTCCTCTTCCATTGGGTTACCGTAATTATCAACTAAATATTTACCTTTAAATAATTTAAAGCAAACAACCCCAATGACTAATATAAATGCAAATATTGCAAAAGCCAATGAATACAATCCATAATTTTCTTCACCAATTATTACGCCCATTATGCATACTCCAATCAATATCCCCAGATTTATAAACGGATAATAAATTGAGAATCCTACAAATCGTGAATCATGGTCATTATTGATTGAATTTATTATATGTGAAAATGAAATATTTGTAAAGCTCGTTCCCAAAGCCAGGAAGAATAATCCTATGAAAAGAACAATACTTTGCATGTTAAAGACTATTGAATCAAGCTCAATACCCCCATTCTGATGTAGTAAAGCCGTTACACATAACAGTATTTGACTTATAATCATTGAGACATACCCTATAGTCAGTGCAGTGGATTCATCTACATATTTATCTGAAATATATCCAATCAAGATAGGTAACAGATATGCAAAGCCATAATAGTATGAATAAACAGTAGATGTCAATGGTATTGAGAAATTCATAAAAAAAAGCATGAATAAAGTAAAAATGGACGAAATTCCGTACTCTACAGAATATGATGTTAAGGAAATTGATGAAATAAAATAGGTTCCTTTCATGTTTTTTCTTTCTTTACCCATGCACTATATTATATCAATGAACATTATTAAATTTTTTTGAAAAAAAACTTACTTTCAAGCGGAATCTTTCTGTTTTATCCTACATATGCAATAAAAAATATCATTCGATTAATATTTTCTTTTTTCCACCGAATTATTCTTTTGTAAAGGTTATATTTAAATAATTCATCCAAATTAAAATCAATTGCAAAAGAAATAAACTAAAAAAAAATAAATAAGAAAAATAGCTGAAAAACTAAAACTTTATCTAAAGCAAATTGTTGGAAAAAAAAGAATTTAATTTAAATCCCTAGTGTCCAACATAATATCTTAAAATAGCTCCAATACCACCAAATGCACGATAAAGTTGCATCCCTTCTTCAGTTTCTGTTGAAATAAACTCAACATTAGAATTCATTTCTTCAGCCATATCAACAAAATCATCTACCAAAAGCTCAGAAGATTCTTCTTTAAGCATTTCATTACATTCAGGACAGCGTTCTTCTATAGCATCTGCTTCAGATTGATCTTTAACAGTGATACCAGTTTCATAACCACAACTGCCACATTTGAAAGTTTTACGCATTGAAGATAAATCCTCAGATAAAAGTAAAGTATCAACAGCACCAATGATTAAATTATTCCTAACTTCCTCTTCACCATAGGAATATAAACCATTATCTTTTCTAAGTTCACCTAAAAACTTTTGAATAATTTCTTTTTCATGAATAACATCCAATTCATTTAAAAGGTCAGTGGATTTATTAATGACTTCACGAATACCAAATTCGCCAGTATAAGAAGTGTCAACAGTAGCAATAATCTTATCTTTGATTTCATACTGGATATAATCCGCATCAACCAAATCGTTTTTTGTAAAACCTGGCCCTCCAATAACAACAGCTTTTAAATCATCTTTTAATGGTAGAAACTCGTCATTGATACGTTTAGCAATACGCTTTAAGAATTCACGAGCTTCATCCTCAATTACACGATCAAACCTTCTTTGTGACTGACCACCGGCTTTATGTTTACCTGGAACACCACTGGTCAAATGAGATACAATATTTATTTTTTTACCTTTCAAAGTAGCAATAGTAGCTTCTTTTCTGTCAACTACAGCCAGTCCATAAGTATCTCTTTCTTCAATCATGTATTCCAGAGGTTCTAAGAAGAATTCATTGTTACATTTATACCAATAAGTTACAATCGGTTCAGGAGGCTCTAAAATATATTTTTCCATTTTTTCAGTACCCGGACCTCCTTTAGGAATCATACCAACAAATAAAACCAAACCATTTTCTGGAGGTTGTTTATATAAACGTATACTTTGCAGAATAACTTCAATAGCTGACTGAACATTTTTCTTGGTTTGTTTACTCTTAATGTTAGCACTCTGTCCAAGTTCATCCCTCATATGTTTACCGACATCACTCAATTGTTTGTCTGGAGGAATATAAACTGAAACAAGTTCTGTACCTCTGCCCCTTTTTTGTGATAATTCTTTTAAAGTTTTTTTAAATTCATATAATTCTTTTGATGAGACTTCTGACATGATAAATCACCGATAATAAAAATTAATATAATATATAAAATTATATTATTACAAATATAAATAATTAATGAAAAAACGGCCATTTATTAAGATAATTTCATTTTACCATAATAATTAAATAATTCTATTTCATCTTCAGGAATTGTTTCAATTTCAAGTAAATCCAAACTAGTTAATTGTTTAACATCACGAGCTAAACAAAGATAAGTATCAGGATATTCATTATGGCCTAAAATATTCCAAACAATAGATTCTTCAAAAACAAGTTCCAAATACCAGTCATACCCATCTAAAACTGGAGAATCATAATTTTTAGATTTATTTTGATAACTTTCAAAAATCCATTCATAAACCCCATATTTTTCCAAAAGATTAAAAAGAATATCCAAATTAATATTTTCTCTTTCAAAATAACCTGAGATTTCATTTTTATCAACATCAATTATTATACTCGGATGGGGCGTATCAAATGGATAAACTTGATAATGGCCAAATTCTAGTGACGTTAATTCCAGTTTATTGCCTTTCTTATCATAAACACCATCATGTTCAATATTGAAAAAGAGATTGGTGGCGATTTTTTCAAGATTTCCAATATTTAACACATCAAAATTAAATAATTTGAATAACATCTTAGCAAAAATTAACCAATCATTTGGAAAATCATTTTTAATACAATATTCCCGATAATCATCACTGAAATACAAATTAATATTACAAGAATAAATATTTTCTAATTTTTCAAAATAAGAAAAGCTTTCAGATTCAAATTCACCGAATAAATCCAATATGGAGAATTCCTTTTGGAAAGTATTGATTGATTTTTCATCCAAATTATAAATTTTGCTTGAAACTCTCTTTTTTAAATCATTTAAAATGGGAGACCATGGATAACTGGACAGATAATTAGTTTCAAAGAACCTGTCGGGATAAATCATTTCATTGATATTGAAGTAAGCATTACCCCTTACTAAATCTATTATAAAACATTCATAATGCTTGTTTAAATTTTTAAAATTAAATCTCTGAATAATTTCTATTTTTTCAAGCATTTGTTTCACCAAGTTTAATCCCATTACTTATGTTAATTATATTATTTGTGAACAAATACTTTTAAATAAATTGATTAACTAATTGTAAATTAAAGTGATAATATGGTTATGAGAAGATGTCCTAAATGCCACTCCACGGGTGATGACCAATATGGATTTTGTATAAAATGTGGATATGAATATCCAAAAATGGAAGTGACAGCCAATACCTGTCCATTATGCGGTTATGAAAATCCTGAGGAAGCAGATTATTGTGTTAAATGTGGCAGTCCATTAATTTTTAAAAATCAAAGTGACAACCCAGATAAACCAATCAACCCAATCGTTATTAGGAGAATATCTGATGGCCCTCAAAGTACGGATATAGGAAGCACAAGCAAAATATTGATTATTTTAGGATACATATTTTCCATATTAGGTGGGCTTTTAGGTCTTATAATTGCAATTTATCTCATAACTAGAAAAGATCCTGTTGCAAAAAAGCATGGACGTATTCAACTTGCAATATTCATATTTTACTTAGTTTTAATACTGGTTCTTATTTTAACTGGAACAATAAGTACTGATAATTTAATGCAGTATAGCCAAATGAATCTTACTAATTTAACTAATAGGACTTTATAATTGGCAGATACATTATTACAGCCCCGTCACCACTATCATAATAATTTGGAACTATCCTATCTACTTTAAAATTAAACCCTTTATAAAATTCATAAGCTCCGCAGTTATTCTCATTAACTTCTAAATAAATATTTGCAATATCGAATAACATTAAAATTTGGATAGCTTTTGATAATAAACGGGTCCCTGCCTTTAATCTCCTATAATTTTTGTCAACGGCAAGAGAAATAATGTGGCCCTGATTTTCATATTTTATCCAAAAAATAATATATCCTATTACATAACCATCGATTTCGGCCACTAAAAAACCTGTACCCATATCATATAATCCCTTAAACATGTTAATGCCATAAGACTGGTCAAAAGACATGTTTTCAATTTCAAAAACTCGTTTTAAATCATCTGGTTTAAATTCACGAATAATCATTATATCAACAAAACAACAAAGATTTTTAAGCTTTCCACATTAATTAATTTTTTAACTTTTTGATTAATAAAACATTTCCCATTTCATGTTGAAAAAAATATATTAACTTTAACAAAGCATTATTAATATTTAAAACAATAATATAATAAAGAAAAAAATAAGAGTTGATTAAATGTGGCAAAGTTTTGCAGAGTATATTTCATCACTATGTGAGAAAAATCCAACTAAAATATGTGAAATTGGAGTTGGAAAATTCACACAGGTCTTTGATTATCTAAACAAACAGGACAATATTGAAATAATAAAAACAGACATTGCTCCCAATGATTCCAGTGTCATTAAAGATGATGTGACAAGACCTGATTTGAAATTATTCGAAAATCTGGATATAATTTATTCTATAAGACCACCAAGTGAACTGCAGCCATATATAATTGATTTGGCTTTAAAAACAAAAACAAAATTAATTATAAAACCTTTATTCAACGAAGATATAAATACAAAGAATGTTAAATTAACATTAAAAAACTACAAAAAAGCTAGTTTCTATACATTAGGTGTGTGAATGAAAAACAATACATTATCCAAGTTTAAAACTTCCGAAAATGGATTAAATGAAAATGAAGTTCAAAAAAGACGTGAAAAATATGGTCTAAATGAACTTATCGAACAAAAACCCAAAAGTGCGATTTTTCTTTTTTTAGAACAATTCATGGATGTTTTAATAGCCCTTTTAATTATTGCTGCAATAGCTGCTTATGCTATTGGGGATGTTATTGATGCCGGAGTAATTATCCTGGCAGTTTTATTGAATGTGGTTATGGGTTTTATACAGGAATACCGTTCCCAAAAAGCTGTAGAAGCACTTAAAACATTAATAACAACACATGCTATTGTCAAGAGATCATCAGAAATTAAAACAATTGATGCAAAAGAGTTGACTATTGGAGATATTGTAATTTTAGAAGAAGGAATAAAAATACCTGCCGATTTAATTTTAATTGAATCAAATAAATTAATTGTTGATGAATCCTCATTAACTGGTGAATCTGAAGGAATTGTTAAAGACATCGACAATGAAGTATATATGGATTCAAATATTTTATCCGGAAATGCAATTGGAGTTGTATCCAATATAGGTATGGACACACATATCGGTAAAATAGCAGAAGTTGTTCAGCAAGAATCAAGCGAAACCCCACTTCAAAAAAAAGTTGATAAATTAGGAAAAACATTATCCGCCATTGCAATAATTGTGTGTATTGCTGTTTTCATTTTGGAATTATCAAAAGGAATTCCTCTAGTTCAGACATTTATGACGGCAGTTTCATTGGCTGTTGCAGCAATTCCTGAAGGATTACCTGCAGTATTGACTTTAACTTTAGCTTTAGGTATGCAACAGATGGCAAAATCTGATGCTATTGTTAAAAAATTACTTTCTGTTGAAACTCTTGGATCATGTACTGTAATATGTAGTGATAAAACAGGCACATTAACTGAAAATAAAATGACCGTTACAGATTCATTTTATTATAATGGCGAAAAAACCGCATTGATTGGAAGATTATGTAACAATGCAGTAATCAAAGAGAATGAAAGTATTGGAAATTCAACAGACATTGCAATTTTAAAACATTTTGAAAATGATTACATAGAAAATAAAACTTTTACCAGAGTTAATGAAATCCCGCTTGACCGTTCTCGTAAAATAATGACTACTGAATATACGTGTGATGATAAAAATAATATGATTTTTTCAAAAGGTGCTCCAGAAATAATAATATCAAAGTGTAAATACATAGATAATGATGGAACTATTGAAATAATCACACCTGAAATTAAGCAAACGCTGTCTAACAAAATTAATGAAATGACAGATAATGCTTTAAGAGTAATAGGATTTGCATACAAAACCAAAGATGAAAATCCCGATGAGGAAAATCTAATTTTAACCGGACTTGTTGGAATAATAGATCCTGCCAAAAAAAGTGCTAAAAAAGCTGTTGCCGACTGTAAAAAAGCAGGAATTAAAGTAGTGATGATTACCGGAGACCACCAGAAAACAGCAACAGCAATTGCAAAAGACCTCAAAATACTAACAACAGGCAAAGTTATAACCGGAGAGGAACTGGATGCTTTAAGTGACGAAAAATATTTCGAAATAGTAGAAGATATACAAGTTTATGCCAGAGTTAAACCAACACAAAAAATGAGAATCGTAGAAACTTTAAAACAAAAAAAGAACATAGTTTCAATGACAGGAGACGGCGTAAATGATGCACCAGCACTTAAAAAAGCTTCAATTGGAGTTGCAATGGGTAACGGTACAGATGTTGCTCGTGAAGCATCAGATATGATAATAGAGGATAATGATTTCGCAACAATAGTCAAAGCAATAAAAGAAGGAAGAAAAATCTACGACAACATAAAAAGATTTGTAAAATTCCAGGTATCAACTAATGTAGGAGCAATATTAACAATAATCGGCACATCACTTTTATCCCTACCACTTCCATTTAATCCAGCACAATTATTATGGATTAATATAGTAATGGACGGACCACCCGCACAAACATTAGGTCTTGAAGGGGCCGAAAAAGATGTGATGGAAAGAAAACCTGAAACCGGAGATATTTTAAATAGAAATGTATTGCTTAAAATACTCATATCAGGAATTGTAATGGCTATTGGAACAATAGGATTATTTATTTATGAATTGAATACGGCAAACGATTCAAAAGCAATGACCATTGCATTTACATTATTTGTTGTTTATCAGTTATTTAATGCATATAACTGTAAGGCTAACTCTGAAAGCTCAAGCAAATACTTATATGTAGGAATAATCCTATCATTACTACTGCAAATTCTAATAATATACATCCCACAATTACAAATAATATTCAAGACAACTTCAATCGGATTAATAGACTGGATTAGTATCATAATTGTAGCATTTACCATAATCCTAACTGAAAAAATCATGAACAAAGTGATAAAATGAAAAAATTAAAAATTATTCTTTTAGGAGGAACAAAGGATTCTACCGAAATAATTCAACACTTAAAAAATAATTATGATACATATATTTTAACCACAACAACAACAGAATACGGATCAAAGTTAGCAACTGAAGCCGGAAGTGATGAAACAATAGCAAGACCTCTTTTAAAAGACGAAATTATTGAAATTATTAATAACTCTGATTTTGACATATTAATTGATGCGACACATCCTTTTGCAGAACACATCACACAAACAAGCATTAGCGTCTCCAAAATATGTAAAATTCCATACATTCGCTTTGAAAGACCTCCGCTAAACTTTGAAAATATAGATACAAGTCATATAATTTATGCTAAATCATTTGAAAACGCAGGAGAAATAATATCTAGAGAAATACCAAAAGGAAATATATTGCATTTTGCCGGTGCAAACACTATGGAAGATGTTTTAAAAAATATTTCAAAAGATAGATTTTACCCAAGAATTTTAAAAGTTGAAAAATCAATTGAAAAATGTGAAAAACTAGGAATTGAAAACAGCCACATAATTCCAATGAAAGGCGCTGCCAGCTTAAAAGAAAACATCGATTTAATTGAAAAATACCATGCAAGTGTAATGATAACAAAAGAAAGTGGTGAAATAGGTGGAGTAATTGAAAAAATCGAAGCGGCAAATCAAAAAGATATATCTTTAATTATGATAAAAAGACCAATCATCAAAAAACTGGATAAAAAAGATGTAGTATCCAATCTGGAAGAATTCGATGAAAAAATAAAAAAAATAATTAGCGCCGAGACTGGGATTTGAACCCAGGAGGAGAAAACTCCACGGGATTTCAAGTCCCGCGCCTTACCAGGCTAGACTATCTCGGCTTTAAGAATATTAACAAGGAAATATTTAGAAAATCTAAATATTTAACCTTTAAGTTCGATTTCAATACTTACATTATCAGGAACATTAACTTTCATTACTTGTCTCATTGCACGTTCGTCAGCTCCAATACCAACCAAACGTTTGTGAATCCTAAGTTCCCATTTTTCCCAAGAAGCTTTTCCTTCACCATCAGGTGATTTTCTTGTAGGTACTACTAACTTTTTAGTAGGTAATGGAATAGGACCAGATAAATCAACTCCAGTTCTTTCAGCAATATTTTTGAGTTGATCACATACATAAGCTAATTTTTCTGGATCTGTTCCTGTAAGCTTAATTCTTGCTTGATTCATTAATTATCCTCCAAAATACAAAAAAAGAAAAGAGAGTGTTAAGTTAAAAACTTAAACACGGTTTTCTACACAATTTATTGTTTTTCAGTAATTTCAATACATAAACCAGCTGCAACAGTTTGACCCATATCCCTGATAGCAAATCTACCCATTTGTGGGATTTCTTTTGCGTTTTCGAGACACATTGGTTTAGTTGGTTTAATTTTAACAATAGCTGCATTACCAGTTTTTAAGAAGTCAGGGTTTTCTTCATCAACAGCACCAGTAGCAGGGTTTAATTTTTGCATTAATTCTAAGAAAGTACATGCTACTTGGGAAGTGTGACAGTGGAATACAGGGGTGTATCCAACGGTGATAACACCAGGGTGTTGTAAAACAACAACTTGTGCTTTGAATTCTCTTGCTACAGTAGGAGCAGAATCAGTGTGTCCAGCTACGTCTCCTCTTCTGATATCGTTTTTACCTACACCTCTTACGTTAAATCCAATGTTGTCACCAGGTTCAGCAACATCAAATACTTCGTGGTGCATTTCGATAGATTTAACTTCTCCAGAAGCTCCAGCAGGTTGGAAGATAACGTTTTCACCTTTTTTCATTATACCGGTTTCAACTCTTCCTACAGGTACAGTACCTACACCAGTAATGGAGTAAACGTCTTGAATAGGAACTCTTAAAGGTAAGTTAGTAGGTTTTTCAGGAGCAGATAATTTATCTAATGCGGAGATTAAGTCGTCTCCTTTGTACCATGGAGTGTTAGGAGATGGTCCGTCAATGTTGTCCCCTTCAAATGCAGATAATGGGATGAAAGGTACTTCAGCAGGGTTGAAACCTACAGTTTTAATTAAGTTAGATACTTCTTCTTTTAATTCATTGTATTTGTCTTCACTGTAATCTACTAAATCGATTTTGTTAATAGCTACGATTAATTGGTTGATACCTAAAGTTTTGGATAAGAACACGTGTTCTTTAGTTTGTGGCATTACACCGTCGTCAGCTGCAACAACTAATACACCAGCATCTGCTTGGGAAGCACCAGTAATCATGTTTTTAACGAAGTCTCTGTGTCCGGGGCAGTCTACTACAGTGTAATCGTATTTTTTAGTGGAGAATTTTTGGTGAGCTAAATCGATAGTTACTCCTCTTTCTCTTTCTTCTCCTAATTTATCCATAACAAATCTGAATTTGTTTTCACCATCATCTAATTGTTGTTCAGCGATTGCACCAGCTTTTAATAATAAGTGTCCAACTAAAGTGGATTTTCCGTGGTCAACGTGTCCAATAAATGCTAAGTTAAGATGTTCTTTTTCTTTTGCCATTATAATACCTCATTTTAAATTATATATTAACAAACATTAGTAAGCTTAAATGTTAGCTTAAAATTAATTTATATTTTAACATATAAATAGATAATGTTTTTTGATGAATTTTTTATAAATAATATAAAAAAATAAAAAAATTAAATTTTAATTTTTAAATTTATACGTCTCCTAAGTAATGACTTGTAGGGAACGGTTCTGGAGATAAACCTTTTCTTTGTCTGATTTCTCTCACAATTTGATTTTGCATTTCACGTGGAAGTGGTTCAAATCCTGCAATTTCAGTAGACCATAAACATCTACCTTCAGCAGCGGATCTAATATCACCAGCAAAACCGAACATTTCTGCTACAGGAACTTTTGATTCGATTCTTGCCATATCTCCTTCCTGACCCATGTCAACAATTTGACCTCTTCTGTTTTGGATTTCACGAGTACATGCACCCATGTAATCATTAGGAGTATCAATAACTACTTTTTGCATAGGTTCGAGTAATGAAGGTTCAGCAAGAGTCATAGAACCTAAAATTGCATTTCTGATAGCAGGCAATACTTGTGCAGGTCCTCTGTGAACTGCATCTTCGTGAAGTTTTGCATCGTGGAGTTTGAATTTTAATCCCATACAGATTTCTTCACCTAATGGACCACTTTCAAGAGTGGATTCAAATCCTTCGAGTAATAATTCTTTAACTTCATCCAAGTATTGAATACCACGAGTCATGTTAAGGAATAAACTTCTGTTGTGAACTGCCCAAACTCTTCTAGCTTCTTCTTTTTCTAAACCATGTTCCATGAAGTCATTAGCTGCTTCTTTACCTTTAACTCTACCTTCTTTTAAGTCACCATCTTGAATAGCATCATAGATAGATTGTTCTAAAGGTTCAACAGTTATGTAGAATCTGTTATGTTTGTTTGGAGATTTACCTTCAACTTGTGGTGAAAGTTTTCTTACAGTTTCTCTGTATACAACAATAGGTTCTGAAGTTTGGATATCTACACCTTTTTCACCAATTCTGTATCCAATAACTTCCAAGTGAAGTTCACCCATACCGGATACTAAGTGTTCACCAGTTTCTTCATTAATATCAATTTTAACGGTTGGATCTTCTTTACCGACTTGTCTTAATACTTCAATAAGTTTTGGTAAATCTTTAGTATTTTTAGCTTCAACAGCTACAGTAACTACTGGTTCTGAAATGTGTTCTAAACCTTCAAACTCTTTAATTTTGTCTTCAGGTGAACAGAGAGTTTCCCCTGCAATAGCACCTTTTGCACCAGCAACATATACAATGTTACCTGCAGGTACTCTATCAGTGTTAACTCTTTCAGGACCAAAGTACACACCTACTTGTTGTACTCTGGATTTACCATGAGAACCAACGAGATATACTTCCGTACCTTTTTCAATAGCTCCACCATAAACCCTACCGGTTGCAATTTCACCAGCATGTTTATCTACAGAAACATTGGTAACCATTACTGCTAAAGGTCCATCCGGAGCAGTTTCAATCATACATTTTCCAGCAGGAGATTCGACATCTCCATCCCAGATACTTGGTACCCTGTAAATTTGAGCTTCTTTTGGAGAAGGTAAGTGTTCTACTACCATACCTAATAATACATCAGATAAAGGTACTTTTTGTGCTAATTCTTTTTCATTTTCAGCATTACAGTATTCAATAATATCTTTAAAGTTAATTCCAGTTTCTTGCATGGTTGGAACATTAATAGCCCAGTTGTGGTAAGCTGAACCGAATGCTACACTACCATTACTGAAATCTAAAGCCCATTCATCTTTTTTATCTTCAGGAGCCATGTTTTTAATTAATTTATTAGCTTCCATGAAAATTTTCAAGAATCTGTTTTGTAATTCTTCAGGTTCTAATTTTAACTCGTTGATTAATCTGTCAACTTTGTTAATGAATAAAACCGGTTTAACGTTTTCTTTTAAAGCTTGTCTGAATACAGTTTCTGTTTGAGGCATGATACCTTCTACAGCACAAACAACAACTACTGCACCATCTACAGCCCTCATTGCACGAGTTACGTCTCCACCGAAGTCAACGTGACCAGGAGTATCAATTAAGTTAATCAAATATTCTTTTTCTTTGTAATCGTGTACCATGGATACGTTTGCTGCATCGATAGTAATACCACGTGCTTGTTCTTGTTCATCAAAATCTAAGAATCTTTGATCACCAGCAAGTTCTTCAGAAATCATTCCTGCACCTGCTAAAAGGTTATCAGATAAAGTGGTTTTACCATGGTCAATGTGAGCACAGATACCGATATTTCTGATTTGATCAGGTTCATACATTAATTCTTTGATTTTTGCAATCATTTTGTCTCGTCTACTCAAGAAAATCACCTAAATATGAATATGATTAGTGTGCTGCTTTAGCAACTCTTTCTTTCTCTTCAGCTTTTTGTAAAGCAAAGCTTCTTGAATCTTCTTCAGAAGCAAGTATTAATTCATCAGCTAAACATTCAGCAACAGATCTTTTGTTTTTGAATGATGACTGTAAAGTACCTCTAGTTAAAAATCCTAAAGATAAATCAACTCTTCTTTGTGGGGAAATATCAACTGCTACCTGGTATCCAATACCACCGTATTTGATACGGGTAGTTTCTTCACGAGGTGCAGTATTTTCAACTGCAGTAACTAAAACTTGAATCGGATTCTTTTTAGTTCTTTTGTTGATAATTTCTAATGCTTCTTTCACAATGTTGTAAGCTTTATTTTTCTTACCGGAGTTGAGGTGGGTTCTCATAATTTTATTCATTAATCTTTCAACAATAGATACTTTTGATTTTGCAAATTGTCTTTTTACATGTCTGCCTGAAGTGTGAGGTACAAGAGTTTCATCCAAACAAATGTATTTTATTAAACCTAAGTCCTCAACTTTTACTTCATCGAGATCCCATTTATCAAATAATTTACTCATAAAAATTACCATCCTTATCTTACAGGTTTTTCTATTTTTCCACTTACCATTTCAGATAAAGCTACATTGTTAACTTTAGACACTTTCCAACGAACTCCAGGGATATCACCCATGGATCTTCCGGATGGTCCTCCAATTCCTTCAATCATAACTTCATCGTGCTCATCGATAAAACCAATAGCTCCGTCACCTGGTGCGAAAGCAGTTAATTGTTTACCGTTTTTAATTAATTGAACACGTACACATTTACGAATAGCAGAGTTAGGTTGTTTTGCTTCTATCCCTACTTTTTCAATTACAATACCCCTAGCTTGAGGAGCTCCTTCAAGAGGATCTGCTTTAACATCTAATCTTAAAGCTTTCCTTTTGTAATCTACATCTTTCCACTTAAAATTTTGTCTATTCTTTTTAAGTTTTTTTGCAGCAAAAAGTCCTGGCATAATTTTTCCTCTAAACATTTTGTCAAAAAACATATCTAAGAATCCACCGCTGCGATTTATACTGCTCACTAACAGTACAATCTAAATTCTAAGATATAAATTAGTAAATAATAATTAATAGATAAAAAACACATTTTATCTAAAATGAAGATATCCTAAGATAAATATAAACATAGACAAAAAGCACACATAGTCATGTTTGTAATAAGTATAGATATCTTACAATTAAATATCTTTTTTAACCTTTATAAAGGTATGGTTTTTAACATGAAATAAATCAGTAATATAAAAAAAAATTTTATTTACATTAGGAATAAAGTGGAACACAAACTCACTAATTTTTAATATTTTTTTACTTAGATTTAAACATGATTATTCTGATTTAATTGATGATACTTTTAAACAACTATAAAAATTGCAACAGAAGAAGATTTGGTTTAAATTTATCATGTGAGTTTAGATAGAACTAAAATTAAAGCAAAAACACCTATGAATAAATTAACAAATGAACAACAATTAAAATAATGAAAGGACATCTTAAGAAAGTATTAAATTAGATTAAGAAGAATTAGGTGAAGAATCTTGAAACAGTGTTCAAAACACTAACTGATAAAGAAAAATTGAAAGAAGTCGTTAAAAAAGTTAATTAAACTTCAAAAGAGGATAAAAACAAAGATAAATTAAGGTCTTCAAGTAAAAACCTTTTAAAACAAGCAGAAGAAAATCTGAAAAAATAAAAAACAAACAAAATAAACTAAAAATTTTGCGTCCTGTCTCATATCTAAAAAATAACTCTTTCAAAAAGGTTATTGAAATCCATCATATTTTTATTTAAGTAAACCAATAGTTAAACCATGAAAGAAATTGAAAAAATGAAGGCAGGTCTTGAATATTCATATGATGATAAAGAAATAAGTTTACTTAAATTAAAAGCAATCCAAAACAGTACTAAATTCAATTCGATTGATGATTCTGATTTTGAAAAGCAATATGATGTTCTGTGTGAGATTTTAGGTTCTGTAGGAAATAATGTTATGATGTGCAAACGATTTTCATTTGACAATGGAAAAAACATTTATATAGGAGATAATTTTACCGGGAACTATAATCTAACAATTCTAGATATTAAAGAAGTACATATAGGAGATAATGTAATGATTGGACCAAATACATTAATTACAACTGTTAATCATCCATTAAGTCCAAAAGGTAGACGCAAACATTTGGCAAAAGCAACAGAAATCCATATTGGTAATGATGTGTGGTTAGGAGGTAATGTTACAGTTCTTCCAGGAGTTACAATTGGAAATAATGTTGTTGTAGGTGCCGGTGCAGTTGTTACAAAAGATATTCCAGATAATTCACTTGCTTTGGGAGTTCCTGCAAGAGTTGTTAAAAAAATAGACAATGATCTTGAAGAAAAATGAAATTAAAAATTCAAAACTAATATAAAAAAAAGTAAAATTAAAAAAAATAGATTAAAAAAAATAGATTAAAAATAGCTTAAAAAAGCTATTTTAAAATAATGTTATCAATATTATGTAGTCTATTAGCTAATACTTTAGCCCTTTCTATGTTAATACCATTTTTACCAATAGCAATACGCTTATTGGTATTATCTGTTGCAACAGTAGCAATTTTTTCTCCAGATTTTCTGGTTGAAATCTTTACACTTTGTAACTCAGCCGGAGATAAAATATTTTTAATAAATTGAGCAGAATCTTCATTGAATTCAATGACTTCGACCCCTCTATCTACTGCTCTTTGAACTTTTGATACGGTACTTCCACGTTTACCTATAGCTAATCCCATATCTCCTTGCTTAACAACGAAAGTAACCTTATTGTTATCATCATCGATAATGCAATCCTTAACCATTGCTCCAGTCATGTTTTCAAATAGAGCTATGAATCTTATTTCATTTGCACCAAATTTAATAGACACGTAAATCTACCTCAAATCGTCTAATATAGTAGAATCTCCTGGATCGTTAACGATTAATGTAGCAACGGTAAAAGGTTTACCACAAACAGAACCTAATTCAACACTTGTTCCATCAT
>Ga0310695_10004291_pt1 | contig 26553 bp, 26 predicted proteins | sample RumenRJG_04DNA_FD_203882 | JGI IMG/M metagenome (GOLD analysis project Ga0310695, IMG submission 203882) | Bovine rumen microbial communities from Lethbridge, Alberta, Canada - RJG_04 (v2) (version 2) | ecosystem: Host-associated > Mammals > Digestive system > Stomach > Rumen | place: Canada... | reverse complement strand
CGAAGAGGTGAAGAGTTATATAAATGAGTCCGAGGACCACGATTTTTTCTGTTTTGCCGAATTTGACCTTACCAACGATGAGCATGATGACTTCACGGCGCAACTCATCAAGGGAATACGGAATGGGAATATCAAGATTGAAACAAAATAAAAAAAGTAACAGGCTATGAAAGTAGATTGGAATAAGAAAGAAGGACATCAAGTGACTTTTGACAACGAGTATGAAACGGTGTTCAAGGTGATTGACAACAATCCTTATTATGTGACTCCCATATTTCTCGATAGAGGGAGGTATAATATCAATTTCCTATATTATGATGATTCACCTGGTCCTCTATTGACAAACTCTATAGAATTCGAATTCATCATTTTTACGAATGTCAATCATATTGACCTGTCGAAGATCATTCTTATCATACACTCCGTCGATGAAAGTGCTTTCTTAGATATCCACGACGTGCCAGGCCATGTGCTTGAAAGAGTTCGGACAAAGGTACGTTCCATATTGCCGGAAATAGAGACATCAGGACTTGATAAAAACATTGAAAAATTATGCATCATGCTCCAAGTCTTTATATAGATAAGTGCCACTCTTGGCAGAAATTCAATAAATCGTATCAAAATCTCACAAAATGTCGTGATATATTTGTTGATATCTGAGTGATTTGCTTTAATAGAAATTATAAATAATAAGGCATAACAAAATGAATGACAAAATAGTTAAAGTTGAAGTATTTATCCTTGACACCAAGACGATAGTTGATGTAAATATTGCTATTCCCCAAGATAAATGGGAACATGTCATCAATGAAGCGGTAGAAGAGATTGGGGTTGTTATTGGCGAAGAGTTTATGGAGCCATTTAGTGAAGAAGATGATGTAAAAGAAGCGGAGTATCTTGACTTAGATGGTTTTAGCCATAGTAGCACTGGCCGGCATGCCTATATTGCCACATGCTTAGGGTATGTTCCAGCATCTGCATGCGATATTCTTGACCATGCCAATGCTTTAGGTACATTACGTGATGCGGTAATTAAAGAATTGGAGACCAACCAGCCTGAAAAAGCAAAAGTCATACAATTGCTCAAGGACATTGCAGATGAAGACTTGAGATATGCGTTCTCAGATATGGATTCTTCATCATATCACGATGATGAGGATGAAGACGAAGAGCCTCATGAGATAGAACAAATCTGCTCTGTACAGTATCCAGATGATTTGCTTGACGAACTATTTGAAAGAATTATAGGATAAGAAACACCGGCTATAATGGGCAGTGGGCATTCATAACCCCCGCCACAAGGTGCGAACGAAGCATCGTGTAGCGGGGATTTTCTTATCTACTACATGGGTGCGATATAACCTGTCAAAACCATTGACAGGGCATTCCTATCCGATGATACAAAAAAAGGAGGATGCTTTCGTTGGATGCTTTAAATTTGCACTTGAAAACTGAGGGATGTGTCATCATGACCATTCCCTGCAAGCAATCAGATTTAAACAACAATAATCACCAACAACATGACACTAAGAGAATTGAAAGCCATTGTGGCACAGATTGAGGCGCCCAGCCTACGCCTGGCAGGTTTCTGCAACGACTACAACAAGATGTTTGAGGAGCATCAAATCAAAGTTGACATCCCACGACAGAGAGTTTGTATCATCAACACAATGTTCGAAGACGACCTGCCTGTCTTTGGCCCATCGGAGACCAAGGCACGCATCCTGTCGGTTCCTGCAGAATATGACCATTATGAACTTATTCTTTTGGGATGGGAAGAGCAAGACGTCAATGTTGCTTACGTCAAACGCATATTGAAAACCGAGCGGCTCGATGCCCCCAATAACGAAACCAACGCCGGACTGTGCCTGCTCGGCCCGGTGGAACATCATCCCTATCGTGTCACCATCGTCTTCGCTGACACCCGGATGACCGCTCAGGCAAGATACGCTGATCTCGATTTTTCTGTGAACTCACACGAGGAAGCCTATATTACAGAAGAATTCGACACCGAGGAAGAACGTGAGAATTTCATCAGGGAGCATGCCGTTTACATCGACGAGTCGGTGGGCGACCGAATTATCAAGAATTGAGCGATATGAAAGAACAGGAAGTCGTACGTATGATCCGCGACGTATTGACAACGTCAGAAATGGTTGTCAAGCAACTCCGTGCTGAGAAAAAGGCAACAGGCGACTATAGCAAAGTGGTCACTGTCCCTTATGGCGACATGGAGATGAGGTTTGAGGCGCTGAAGATAATAAGCCATTATCCCCCCGTTTCCGTCAGACTACGGCATCAGGTGAGCGTGATGAAAGACGGAAAGGCGGTCGTCTGTTGTCATGTAGCGTCATTGAAATGCAGTTTTTGTGTGGGACATGATGACAAGAACTTTTCCGACAAGTATAAGTCGTGGGCTTTCGTTTGTGACCATAGTCAGGTGAAACCGTTGTTTCAATCGGGCGACACCCTTTGCATCGACAACAACGGGAAGGCAGCATATGTCAAAGTGGAGGTCTTGTCAGAAAAACTGAAAGAGAACAAGTTCTGGGGCAGTGTGGACAGCCTGCGGAGAGTCCGGCTGAGCAAGGTGCTGGGTCATCAAGAGACGTTGGCCTACATCACCAAACAAGGAAAAATGGAAACTTATATGGCAGATGACAGCACCCTGGAGTTCTTTGGCGACAAGGAAACGGTGGAGATGAATCTTTCCACTCACTACAAGTGGGAGGAGAGGCAATCCGATGGCTGTTATTGGTATGAATTCACGGAGGAAGACATGTGTTATGACAGCGAACTGAAGTTGGCCGTTCCCACTACTGAGGCCGAGATACTCAGGCAGCTCCGGCAAGAGGCCCTGAAGAAACTGTTGTACAACTGCCGTGCTGAGTTCTGCTATGGTGACCCCAGGGTGAAGAAGTATATGGAGGACTACATCATTCTGGGCGAGGAGACGATTAGCAAGATCTACCAAGAATACATGACATGGCTGAAGGAGAATTGCACCATTTTTCCCGAAGATGCCCCAAGTGGTGAATTTACGGGCATCGCCATCGACTATCATGGAAAAGAGGGGCAAGAGCCTAAGTTTGATATCGGTGGTACATTTCTATAATATTGAAAAAACTGGGAAAGATTTGCTTTATAATAAGATTATAATTATCTTTGCATAATCACTGAAGAACACCAAATAAGCAGCTATGAATGTCACCAGCGCGCCATCAGAGGACTGTTGAAAAAAAACTTCATCACCCTCGACTTAGGCACCTACACCCTCTACGACCAATTCTTCGCCCAATGGCTGCTGAAGCAGTGATAGAGGCAAATGATAATTACTAACCATTAAATGATTACTACCATGAAAAATACTTATAACAATTCTGGATGAAAGGTATGGATATTGTATTTTGACAAACCACCTGAATGTGGATGGCATTTGAGGTGGTTATGCCGCGTAACGAAAAAAGATATGGAGTGCCCCGATGGGGCAGAAATCTCACAAATCGATTCAAATCTCAAAAATTTCATAAAGAATATAGACTTAGAGATTAAGTATTACATCACAATTAAAGATCTCTAGTGTGAAAGTACTAAAATTTTGTGTATATTTTCAGAAATAAAAAAACTATGGCTAAGAATAAAAAAGATGACATTCAATGTCTTCGCGATGCCCAAGAACAATTATTAACTGCATTTGTCGAATATAAAAAAACGACCGCCCCAAAAAGTTGCGAACAATATAGGCAGATTGTTAATGCACTTGCCGTTCTCGAAAATGATTCTGACTCCAGTAATATGGTAAGAAACATTTGGAATTTAATACCCAAATTGATATCTGCGGGGAAAAAGGAAAAAGACAGACTTGTAACTTTACTTAAAGCGCTTGAAACTGCACGTGACCAATTTGTTTGGGGTGAGTCCAAGAAAAGTTATAAGACCTATATTAATGGCTTCATTTCTTATTGTAGAACAATAGATAATAAAACCAATCCTTTGAAAGATTGTACTCTAAAGATTAACCCTGCCGACGATGCTGCATTGGGAAATGAACAAGGTCTTATCTACCTAAGAAGTACTTTGCTAACAAAATTCAAGTCAAGGTTAAGGTGCCAGGATCGAACTTCAGGTGATAAGATTTGGCTGCCACTGAGATTTATTGCAAAACTATATAGTATAGAAAAGAAGGATAAGGCGATAAAAAATCGTTTTTCAGAATGGCTAAATAATTTAGCAGAAGGTATATTTGTTCATTACGTTGAAGATCAAAGTATCACTTGTATAAACTTTGGAGAAGAAAATGTATCGCTAAAATTTGATGTACATAATAATAATGGTTGTGATACTGATTTGTTTGATGTTAAAGTGAGAATAGTGAATGACGATGGAACAATTAAGGACTATACGGCATACACACCTACTGGCAAGGGAAATATTAAGGTTCCTCTTATTGTCAAAAATATATCTGAAATAGATATAGACCATGTAAAATCGATTGACAAAACATTAAGAGAGAAAGAGAATAATTTTAAAGCACTTAAGAAAGTCTCTGATTTTTATAAAGAATTGCAAGAACAAGATGATTGTGACGAAAATAAAGCAGCCAAACAACTCTACGACGATATGTCTAAGAACAATGAATTAGAAGGCTTGCTTGAGGATTTGGAATTGATTAGAAATGATGGAGTACTGAGACTTATGGACTCTCAATACAACTCTCAGAAGAGTAACGGCGAAACATTCCAAGACGTCATTCAGAATGGGGAAGAATATTGGGGAATCTTGGAACAGGAACATGATATTTTAAATGATAATGGCGAAAAATGTATCTATTATCAAGTATTGACAAATTCCACGTCTCAGAATGAGTTTCGCGTTACAAGGAAAGACTTACCAATTGAAGGCGAGTCTTATAAAAACAATCTGAAGGACATCATTAACTATATATAATCTCTTGTGTCCAAATGCCTCACCCCACTCACACCATCTGTCAAATGTTCGGCACAGACTATCGGTTTGTGCCCGAACATTTGCGCCCTACCCTATTGGCGGCTCACGACAGGCATTGCAATGCGGTGAAGATGTTGCGGCAGATAGAAGAGGGTGTGTTGGAGGTGTATGATCAATACAGGAGAGATGAGCGCTGGGATGGGTGGCAGACAAGGAACGGCGAACGACGCTGCCTGCAACTGCTTCTGAAGGCGAGGAAACGGCTGATGAACAGGATGTTTCATCAGACGGAGGAGACATTCCGCCGGCTCTCTGAAATCAATGATACACTGCTTGACCTCAGCCGCATGACATGCAAGAAAATCGTGGCGCTCTATGAGGCATGGCTGAAAGACGAGGAGGAGGAATGGCGAAATGACTGTCAGGTATGTGGCAGGATCTTTGCCGAAGGATGGGAAGAAAAAGAGACATCCACTGGTGATGAAAATATCGACGAGACAGGCTCCGACTACGACCGGATGATGGCCATCATCGAGGAGGTGGGAGAGCGTGACCTCTTGCTCATCGAGTTCTCAGGCAGTCCTGATTATACCCTGGGCGATGAGTGGAATTGGAAATACGAAATGCAATCATCGTTCCTCTTCAGTTACGGCGGTGCAAAACCCTACGGCGATTTTGTCATGTGCCGTGCATTCCAGCATTTGTTTAGCGAAAGCCTCTACAGCCATCAAGATATCCTGCGAATCAAGATGTTTTGGGCTGATGTCGCCCTCACACACCAACGCATCGTAACCCCTCAAGGAAAACTACTATGAAACGAAGAGACCCCAACAGCACCTTGCAGGTGTGCCCAAACATTTACAGCCAGCCCTACTATGAACTGGAGGCTTGGATAGAAACGAATCCTTTGGACGAAGAGGATGCCTTGCGCTGCATAGAAACTGAGGGGCATATTCCATGCAACCTGCGGAAAAGTCTTGTGGGTGTCTTTCCCACCAAAGAAGATGCCATCATCCAAATAGAAGAGTCGTGCGAGGACGAAGGGGAGTACTTTCCTTATTTCTTCCTGCGACAGAAACCGTTGTGCATGATGATGCCAACCGGCACGTATATTAAGGAATGGACCTACGAGCACGCCCTATTGGCCGATGAGTCGTTGGTGCGCAACTATGCCGAACGCGATTACCCCTTCCTGGGCAGACCAAAGGAGATGATACAGCACAGTGAGGGCGACATCGTGGTGGTGGTGGAGACAGACCATGCATTCTGGGGTGTGGTGGGAGGTCTTCCGCCTATTTACGATGGACAAGAACATGGTGACTGGTCTGACGATCAATATCTGATATGGTCGGCACCGGGGCATCATCACCACATACGTGCCCACCATGTGCTTTGCCCTTGGTCTCCCGTCCCGAGTTTTATAACGCCTTTGCTTGAGGGTGTCGGGTGATTGGAAAATGTCCTCACTCGTCCTCCCCAAAAGAGGCTGCTGATAAAGTAGACAAATACAAGTACACGTAAAGCATTTTCGGATTTAAAATCCTGATAATCAATACATCGGGATTGCAAATCCCGATGAGCAAAAGCGGACATCGGGTTAGTTTTTTTATCCTTTTTTTCTTGTCGAAAAACACTGACACGACAGTCAAATCCGATTGACAGGAATTCCTTGTCATGACGTTTTTCTTATGCTAATTTTGCATCAGAAATGAAAACCAAAATGCAAAAATCATGAGAAAAACCAACAACCAAAAATTATCTGCCACACGCGACAAGAACAAGCAGGTGCTCGAAACACTTTTCAGCACACCTGCTTCTGGAAATGGTGAAGAACTGACCCTCCTCGAATTGATTGAGCGCATCGTCGTGTCATTGAAAAAAGACGACAACAAGGATGGCAAAGAGCAAGGCGCGACGGAGGTATATGAAATAGAACCCTACGTCTGCCAATTGGCGGAACGCCTAGGCTTCACCAGCCGCCAGGCCCTGCTCTTCAGCCTCTGTGTGGAAATGGGCAACCAGGGTGTATCGGTGAACAAGTTGGCCGAAAAACTGGGACTCAACGCCGTGAGGGCGCTCACACTGGGCAGCGACATTGCGGAACTGAACAAGCGCAGACAGATAAAGTATACTGACAAGGACAAGGATACCGTCTTTATCCCTGCTCCTGTGATCAATGCCCTAAAAAACAACGAGACTTATGTCGCGCCCAGAAGGAAAGGGCTCAATTGCTTACAATTGTTTGAAACAATCGACACGTTGTTTGAAGAATTCGATGACGATTATCTCAGCATCGATGAACTGAAGGAAGACTTGGGAACACTCCTCAAGGACAACAAGCAGTTGGAGTTTGTGCGCCAAGTGGACAAATTGGGACTTGGTGACGATGACAGACTGATTTTGCTCTTCATCTGTCACAAATTCGTCAATCAAAATGATGACCGTCTTATGGTAAGGGAAATCGTACAAATCTTTCCCTCACGCGGTAAGCGTACCCAGTTGGATTTTATGTTGCATGACGGCAAACACCCCTTGTTTAATCTCAAACTCATCGAGCATGTCTGCAATGGGGGCATGGCCAACACATCGTTGGTCACACTGACTGACGAAGCAAAAGTCCAGTTGTTGGCGGAGTTGAACATCATCCCTCAAAAGCCCACGATGAGAGATGTGGTGAAGGCAGAGGCGCTCTCGGCCAAGAAGATGTTCTATTCGCCCGGCAATCAGCATCAGGTAGAAGAACTTCACTCGTTCTTCCAACAAGACAAATACCTGCAAATCAGGCAGCGGATGCTACAGAGAGGGTTCCGCAGCGGTTTTGCTTGCCTTTTCTATGGCTCGCCTGGTACCGGCAAGACAGAGACGGTATATCAGTTGGCACGCCAGACAGGACGTGACATCATGGTGGTGGATGTGCCGAGCATCAAGAGCAAATGGGTGGGCGAGTCGGAGAAGAACATCAAGGTGCTCTTTGAGCGTTACCGCCAGTTGGTGAAAAAGAGTCAGAACACGCCCATCCTGCTTTTCAACGAGGCTGATGCCATCATCGGCACCCGCATGAGCGGTGCGGAAAGCGCCGTAGACAAGATGGAAAACTCTATCCAGAACATCATCCTCCAGGAAATGGAAAATCTTGACGGCATCATGATAGCCACCACCAACCTGGAGGGCAACCTCGACCCGGCTTTCGAGCGCCGATTCCTCTACAAAATCATGTTCGAGAAACCCGACACCGCTATCCGCGGCAAGATATGGCAGGAGATGATTCCTGAACTCACCGAAGAAGAGGCCCATGACCTGGCAGCAAGTTTTGACTTCAGCGGCGGTCAGATAGAGAACGTGTCGCGCAAGCACAACATCAACAGCATCCTGCATGGCGACTCCGACCACTTGCTGCCTGTTCTGAGAGAATACTGCGAGAACGAGCGCTTGGGAGGATTGGCACAAAGAAGAATCGGATTCTGACATTATTCATCGATCCCTTATCGGTCATTAGGATTCTTGACTGATCCTAATGGCCGATTGGGACTATCACCGATAAAACATGGAAACATTCAAAAAGTATTGGGAAGAGGAAGTCGCCAAACGTAAGAAAAGGTGGCCGTCCCGGTTCAAGAGTTATACCGGGCAACATCTCAGCCATGAAGAGATCAGGAGCAGGACATTCACTTCGGACATCAATGAAAGACTGATCAAGCAGATCAAGGCATCGCACGAATGCTACATAAATCCTTTGCTCACTTTGGACGGCAACGGATTCTCCGAGCATAGGTTGAGAGACGCACTGATCAGCCTTGGCGCTGACCTCAGTACTTTCAACATGACCATTGCAGAAAAAAAGGAATGCGGTCAAAAGAACACGCAAGCAGATATCAGTCTGGGAAGGGTAACCTTAAGAATCGACAAGACTTCATACGTTCATTTGAATAAATATCAAATCATCCCCTGTCTGCAACTTGCTAAAGGCAGTTCCTTCTGGCAGCTTGTTAAAAGCAGCTTCACTCTTGCTGAAAACGAATTTGTTCATGTCAACATCGCCACACTGCTTATGGAGATGGCCGCAGACTATGAGTTGAGGGGAGAGGAATTCATCTACTACAGCAAACGTCTGAGGTTGTTCAAAATGGATGCGGCGATTGTGGATGGCATCACATTCGACCTGCCTGATGAGGAAAAATTGACAGAAAGGCTAAAGAACTACGCCCAAAAGAAATACATTGAGAGCCGAATGCTCAAGGAGGTGGCTCGCCCCTGGTTGCAAGCCACTAAAAAATACATCACCCTGATAAATGAAAACAACAAAGACAAAATGTGGAATTTTCAAGGAGACATAGTTAACGACCAAATTCAACAGTCGACAAGAAAAGACCTGAGACCCATGTTGAGAGATATCGTCGGAGAATGTCTGGTGTTTGCCGACAACCTAGGTACCATCTTCATTGAGTACGGCGACAGCAACTACCGCTTTGCCACTTCAACTTACGATTACAACAACGTGACACTGCAACCCATCAAAAAATATCCGTTCCTGACGATTCGTTTCCATGGCATCTGCAATGAAACCATTGTAGGGTATATCGAACAGTCACTCCGCTTCGAGCACTCGCTCATCCAGTTTCTTGAGAAGGCCAGGATGATGTACAGTAAGATAACCGGAAAAGGATTGAGAAAAGAAAGACCGGGCGCCACACAAACCATGGTCGCAAGAGGGAGCGCTATCATAGGGCACAGCAACAAACAACTTGGCAGAATCATCGTACCCGAAGGGACAACGTTGATTGACGATGGCGTTTTCCAAAGCCTTGGCGTCCTCACAGACATTTCGCTGCCCGACAGTGTGGCCTACATCGGTAAAGAAGCGTTTGCAGGATGTAGCACATTGAAGGAAATCCGACTTCCCAATCAGCTGATGATAATTAGGGCGGAAGGCTTCAGTAGCTGTAGCAACTTGAGAGAAATCGTGCTGCCGCCTCGTCTCGCCATCATCGAGGAGAAGGCTTTCAGCTACTGCTACAGACTGAGAAAGGTGACTTTTCCTGAATCTATCGTCGCAATCAGACATGAGGCGTTCAAATACTGTGAGTCGCTGGAAGAACTCCATTTCCTCAGCAAAAAACCAGGTTTGATGAAGATCGACAGGAATGCATTCGATGACTATATCTATGAGAATGTTGACGTATTCGTGCCAAAGGATGAATACGTTTTATACATGCAATATCCTGTCTTCAAAAAGATGAAGCGACTGTTGGTGGAGTGAGGCGAAATGGCTGTAAAAAAACACTGACACCGCAGTCCTACCACACTGACGCAAATTGCTTGTAAAGGCTTATTTTCCGTCTTATCTTTGCATCAGAAAACAAAAAACAAGACTCCAGTCTATAACCCATCAAACAACAGACATTATGGATACAACTTACAGCAACATGGCCATCGGCTACAAGAAAAACATCGCTGGAAAATTCATGCTCGTGGAAGGAGCAAAACTCAAAAAGTATGTGGAAGGTGAGCAATACTGCGTCACTCGGAAAATTGACGGACATCTACAGTGCCTCTTCTACAAAGAAGGTGAGGTGTGGATGCTCAACTCGCAGGGCCGCGAAAGGGCCAGCGGTCTGAAGTGCATGGAGGTGTTCGGCAAACTGGCTGCACATGCCCGACTGAAGTCGGCCGTCTTCGCCGCTGAGCTCTTCATGCCCCGTGAGGGTGGCCGGCCACGTTGTGGCGACGTGAGCACCGCCCTGGCCGACAAGGAGCAAAGTGACAGGTTGAGTCTCGCTGTATTCGACATCATCGAGATCGACGGTACCCCCTGGCAGGCATCGCACTACTGCGAGACCTACGACAAGTTGACCGAAATCCTCACCATCAGTTCGGATGGTGGAAGTGGGCGAAAAGCCTCTCCCCTTTGTCGGCCGGTGGAAATGCGCAAGGCCACCTCGAAAGAGGAGGTGCAGGCCATCTACGAGGATTGGGTGGAAGGTGAAGGCGCCGAAGGACTGGTGGTGCACTCGGAGTCGCATATCGTGTGGAAGGTGAAACCACGTCATACCATCGACACCGCCATTATCGGCTATACCATCGGAGACCGTGGCGTGCGTGACCTGATGCTGGCAGTGAGGCGCGGGGATGGTTGTTTCCAGATGTTCGCACATGCTTCGGGCGGTCTCAGTGATGACGACCGCAGCAGTCTTGCCGACCGACTCTGCTCCATGCACGTGGAGTCACAATATGTGCTCTCCGACTCGCGTGGTATTGCTTACCAGATGGTGAGGCCGGAAATTGTCTTCGAGGTGAGTGTCATCGAACTGGTGGCGCGTGGCAACGACGACAAGGTGCGCATGAATCCTTTGCTCATTTACGACGGGCAACAAGGGTGGCTGCACCATGGGATGACACCTGGCGTGTCGGCTTTAGGACTGACGTTTGAGCGTGAGCGCACCGACAAGACCCCCTCCTCCACCGACATCCGCCTTTCGCAGCTCACCGACCTCTGTCCGTTTGAGCAGCAAGAGGGCTGCATGGCAAAGATGGAGTCCAGCCAGTTGCTCGACCGCCGCATCTACAAGAAAGTGTCGGGAGAAAAGGTGATGCTCCACAAGTTTCTCATCTGGAAAACCAACAAGGAGGCCACCGGCCGCTATCCCGCCTACGTGTTCTACCACACCGACTACAGTAGCGGTCGCAAGGAGATGATCAAACGCGATATGGCCTACTCATGCGAAGAGGCGCAGATACGCGACATCATGGAGCGAGAGATTACCGCCAATATAAAGAAGGGATGGGAGTGTCTGAAATGCTGACACTCCAGTCCAATCTGATGATACAAAATAATTAGGAGGCGATGGTTTTACGCCCTAACTTTGCAAGTGAAAATAAAGGAAAAACAATAATATCAACAACCATCATGGCAAAAGCATTGACATTCAAGATGGGAGGCAGCGACTACTGCGCAGCCCCCGTGAAACTGGAAAGGAAAAAGGTATATGGATGGACCGACCTGGTGGCGACCGACCGCTGGGGAGACACATGCAGCATCGCATATCTCTCACCCGATGATGCCTTGGTCATCCCGTCGGGCGGACTCAAGCAGGCAACGGTGGATGAGCGTGGCAGATGGGTGGAGAAGAATTCGCTGGTGGCATACGGAGAGGACGGTGCACCACTGCCTATAGTACCCTCCTCCTTCGACATCCCCATCACGCTCACCGATACAGCCACAGAGGAGGAGTTCCTCGACAACGAATGGGACTCGGTCTATCAACTCGCTGCTCCCGCACTAGCCGAGGCTGTTGGCGACCTTATCTACAAATTCGATTTCAGCTATCGTGGCGGAACCAGCCATTCAGACGCCTATCTGATGAATACCCCCAACGGGTTGTTCCTCTTCACTGGCAGCAGACAGGAGTTCTCGCTGCTCACACTCGCCGAAGAAACTGTCATCGACGATAACGAAGAGACAGAGGAGGATATCGACGAACTGGACTTCGGGATGTTCTAAGTATTGGTCGCTGCGCTCAAAATCTGAAAAAAAATCTGATTCAAAATCTGACGAAAGTAAGAATAAAAGATTTTTTATAGATTTTGTTGGATTTTGAGCTGAGCGACCCCTTAAAAAACAAAGGATAATTACAACGAAAACACCTACTATATATGCGAAAGATAAATCTATCAAACGACACAAAGCGTGACGCGGAAGTGGCCTTCGGTGCCACATCACGACACAAGACAACAATCTATAAGACCGCCGACGGCAGCAAAGGCAAGTCGGAACGCAGCATCAAGGCAACCATGAATACTACCGACCAGACGTTGCTGGCCACCTATGGCGACCAGCTGACCGAGGCGCTCATCAACGGTGACCCGGAGGTGGACATGGAACGTTTCGGCATGCGAATGGAAGGACTGAAAAAAGTGTATCTGAGCCCTGATCAGAAAGTGGCGTATGGAGTGACTCTCCATGAGCACGTCTTCCTGGCCGACGGCACCGAGAAAGAGGTGCGCCCGGAGACATCCACCACCAGCAACATCTCTACCGATGGAGTGCCCATCCGATGGACAGGGAAGATGATTCCCCGCAAGAAAGCCATGCGGATGTTCGTCTTCAGGAAAAGCTACCAGGTGCAGCACATCAACGGACTAACCTATGATTTCCTCTATGAGATGGCGAAAAAGCTCAGCGATGCCGATGCCATGATGCTTGTGGGCGGTGGAGCAAAAGGTGTGGCTCCCCTGGTGATGAACAATGGCGGCACTCCCTACCGCGCCTTCCTCGAAGGCCGTGTGGATGGCGACAAGTACGCTCTCATCCTCCGACTCACGAATATGGAAATGAAATCGATAATCAATTGAAAAATCAACTTTCGCAAAATGAAAGGAGTTCAGAAGTGACAGAAGTTCAGGAGTTCAGACATTACTCCAACTAACCACCATTGAGCATAATTAGGTGAATTCGGGCTATTGTCTGAACTCTAGCGACTCCTGAACTACAAGATGTTGAGCGAATGCGAAACTACAATTAAAAAATCATTATGGCAATAGCAATTGATACACAAGGACTGACGACGGTGCTCGATGTGACACCGTCGTGGCAGAACATCATGCTGACCGGTAAGCACGGCATCGGCAAGTCACAAATCCTGACCACCTATTTCGAGGCAAAAGAGATGAAGGTGAAAACCTTGTTTCTCGGACAGATGAGCGACCCGGGCGACTTGCTTGGCCTGCCCTCCAAGGATGAGGAAACCGGCAGGACAACATTCATGCCTCCCTATTGGTTCCCTGTTGACGGAAAGCCCATCGTGCTCTTCCTCGACGAACTGAACCGTGCCCGGCCCGAAATCCTGCAGACGGTGATGGACCTGGTGCTGAACCGGAAGCTGGCAGGCCGGCCTCTGCCAGAGGGGAGCCGCATCATCTCGGCCTGCAACGACGGCGAGGAATACCAACTCACCGACCTCGACCCGGCGCTGGTGTCGCGCTTCAATATATACACGTTCCGACCCACGGAGACGGAGTGGCTGAAATGGGCTGAGTGCGAGGGGCTCGACCACCGTGTCATCCGCTTCATCAGCAGCCATCCCGACATGCTCGACAACAGCAACGGCAAGAATGAGTATGAGGGACTGGAAAAAACACCCGACCGCCGTGGTTGGGAGAAGGTGGCGAGACTGCTGGAGAATGTGCCCAACCCCACCCAACTGCATCAGATTATCGTGGCTGGCATCGTGGGTGTGCGCGCAGCATCGATGCTGTTTCTCTCAATGAAAGAGGATGGGCTTCAACCAGTGGATGTGCTCACTGATTTCAAGAAAGTGAAGAAACGGCTCGACAATTTCAAATTGCATGAGTTCTCGCAACTCAACGATGCCATTGCGCGATACTTCGAGAGCACCAAGGCTTCTGCAATCGACCATGACACGCTGTGCAAAAACGTCAGTGCCTATCACGACTATCTGCTGAAAAAAGACCATGAAGCCTACGCTCACTTCGTGTCACTACTCGACGGCACGAACTACAAACAGATGCTGATCTGGTTGAGTAAAGAGTTGCCCGGTACCTACAAAAAAATCATCACCTTCATTCAACAGCTATGACCGCTCGTGAACGCATACAGAAGGTAACAGATCAGTGGTTCTTGATTGAGCCACTGTTCTTCTCGGTCTATTGCACGCATCACCTGGCGATTAACCCTAACATCATGTGTCCGTTGCGCACAGGCAAAGGACGAATAGAATACAACCCCGAACTGATCAACGCCTTGAATGAACGGGGACTTGCCAACATGCTCAGTGTGGAGATGATACGCATCCTCCTGGGACACCCCTACTCGCGCAAGCCAGCAGGAAGCAAGCCTGTGGTGCTGCACAAAGCGAGCGACATGGTGATATCGCCCGCCTACCCCACTATCTCAGCCAACATGGCCCATCCCTCAGAAGCCAATCTGCCTAAGGGGAAAAACTATGAGTGGTATATTTCAAGACTGAATGAAAAGTTTCAACATAAAGACGGGAAAGCCCCCAGCGAAGGAAACACCAAAGGGAATCCTGACAAAAGCAGCGACTCAGCATCGCAAGGTGGTACGGATGATACTAATGGCTCATGCAACTCTAGTAGATCTAGTGATTCTAGCAACCCTAGTGGTTCTAGCAGCCCTAGTGATTCTCACAGCCCTAGTGATACTAGCAGCCCTAGTGATTCTCACAGCCCTAGTGATTCTCACAGCCCTAGTGATTCTCACAGCCCTAGTGATTCTAGCAGCCATGGTAATTCTAGCAGCCCTAGTAATTCTAGCATCCCTAATAATTCTAGCCAATCTAGTGATTCCAGCACCCCTGAAGACCTCCGTGATGCCGATTACACTGCCCTGTGGGAAGAAGATCAGTTTGTGGAGCAGCTCCTCAAGGAACTCATCCAGTCGACTACCCAATGGGGGAGCGTTCCTCTTGGAATGGTGGAACTGATTAAGGAAGCCGCCGAGGGAAAGATCGACTACAGCAATGTGCTGCGCATGTTCCGCAGCAGCATCCTCTCACAACAGCGCCATCTCACCCGTATGCGTCCCAGCCGACGCTTCGGATTCGAACAGATGGGAAGCCGCTACGAGTTTACCACAAAACTGCTCATCGCCATCGACACCAGCGGTTCGGTGGGCAGCGAAGACCTAGGCCGCTACCTGCGTGTCATCACATCGTTTTTCAAATATGGCATACAGGAAATCTCGTTGATCATGTTCGACGAAGTAGTACATGGCGAAGCTGTCGTCTTCAAATCGAAAGACAAGAACAAGCATGAGTTGAAGGTGAAAGGGCGTGGCGGTACCGACTTCCAGGCGCCTATTGACTATGTGAGCGAGCACCATGAGTATGACGGACTCATCATCATCACCGATGGGTGTGCGCCCCCACCGGAACTACCGCCGCATTTTCGCACCAAAGTACTTTGGGTGATTGACAATGAAGAAGAATTTAGACTTAATGAAGATCTGCGGAAAACAGGCCGAGTATGCCTGATGCAAAACTAATAATGAAAAAGAAAACAATCATGCATAATTTCAACGAATTCTGGACCGCAGAAAGTGCAAGACGCAGAAAACTGTGGCCAGCAAGATACAAGTCCATATTGGCGAAACATCTCTCTACGGAGAAGATCAAGCTGTGGGTGTTCGATTATCAACGTAATGGGGCACATCCTATCTCACTCAATCGCAGACATGTCTGTAAAAGCAACCCCATCATCAGTTCGGATGACAACCGTATGTTCTCTGAGGAGAGACTGAAAGAACAGCTTGAGCGTTATGGGGCGGACTTGTCTTCATTCTCAATGACAGTAACTGTCAATGAAACGTATCGCAATATGCATAAATACAAAGAAGTGGAAGAGGTGGTCCAAATCCATTTGGAGGATGCTGTCGTACGCATTACGAAATCGTATAGGAGCGACCGAGAGTGTGAAAATTGTTTTAACGTCTATCCATATCCAGGAGTATGCATTCCATTAAGCCAAGAGGGGTTTTACCATCTCGACACTGCCATGCTACTCATGGAAGTGGTTGCTGACATAAATCTGAGAAATGAGGAGTATCTGTATTATCGCAAAAGGCTACGTGTCGATAATATGCATGGAATTGCAGCTGAAGACATCTCTTTCAAACTTTGGGATGACAAGAAACTAAAGGAGAAGCTGGAAGGATACAAAAAGAAAAAATACACAGAGAAACGCATGTTGGGAGAGGTGACCAGGCAATGGAAGATAGAAACAAAAAAATACATCACACTTGTCACGGAAGTCAACCGCGACCAGATATGGAGTGGTTTATATATTGCAAATAGAAACGGAAAAGGTTCTCATTCTGATTGTTGTAATGAATTAAGGTCGGAAATCAAGAAGATAGACAACAACAGCATGGTATTCATGACCGAATCTGGCAACGTTGTCATTGACTGTCTCGGCAATACGTATACTGTGTCAGAAGAATACTGCTATTCAGGCAATAATTACATCATTCAGTTTTTTTCCGAATTTCCTGGGCTTACCATTCAATTCAAAGGAGTCTGCACAAAGGCCATTGTAGGATACATTCGTCAGGCAATGAAATTCAACAAAAGTTTGACGGATTATCTGAAAAAGGCACGGGCATGGTATAGGTCGACAAACGAGGAGGATGTGAAGGACTATTCCGTCAAGATGACCTTGCCAAAGACAAGCGCTGTTATGGGGACAAGCTGCAGATATGTTCACCAACTGAAGATTCCCCAAACGGTAGAATTCATCAACGACATGGCCTTCAGCGGGATGATCAACCTCACCGAAATCACGGTACCACAAAAGGTGGCTTATATTGGTGCTGGTGCTTTTAGCAACTGCAGGAAATTGGAAACCATCCAACTTCCAGATCCATTGATGGTTATCTGGTCGGAAACATTCCATGACTGCCATCATCTCAAGCATGTGAAAATGCCTTTGAATCTTCTGAGTATAGAAGAGAAGGCCTTCGCCAATTGTTATAGGCTGAAGTCCATCAGCTTTCCCGCATCTCTTATGAAGATTGACAGCAACGCATTCAGTTTCTGCCCACTGCTTGAGAATCTCTATTTCAATAGCTATACCCCTGAAAATATCAACATCGCAAATGATGCTTTTGATGAACATGTCTTCAATACCGCTATAGTTTATGTGCCAGAAGGATGTGTGGAGGCTTATAAGGCAAGCGGTGGTTTTTCCAAATTCAAGCATATTTGTTCGATAGAATAGATGACAAACATGACGACAGCAAAAATGGATGATTTCAATGAATATTGGACAACAGAAAAAGCAAGACGCAGGAGACTGTGGCCAGCAAGATACAAGTCTTTCCTGAGACAACATCTCTCTCAGGAGGAAATAAAGGCTCGCGTCTTTAGATATGGCTTTAACGACAATATTGCGATAGAACTACGCCAGAGGCATTTTTGTGCAAACAACCCCATCATCTACCCAGGCTCTGAGGAAAGTCTGAAGACACGGCTTGAGAACCTCGGCGCAGACACTAAAACTTTCTCAATGGCCACAAATGTGAAATACGGTCTTCATTATATGCAGACATATAAAGATGTGACAGCAATCACAGACATCCATCTGGAGGAAATCGTGGTGCGCATCAAAAAAACATTCAGAGATGATGATGAGACCTCTATCCGTTATGATGTCTATCCATATCATGTGATGAATGATAGTGTTGATATGGTGCTCACTCAGGAAGAATTTCACCATCTTGACATCGCCACGCTCCTCATGGAGATGGTGACCGACTACAGATTGCGTAAGGAAGAAATTTTATACTATAGCAAAAGGCAACGCATCGACAATATGTATGGGATTGTTGCCCCAGACATCACTTTCAGGTTGCTAGACGATGATGCATTGCGAAAGAAACTGAAAGAATGTAAAAGGAAAAGTCTTTCAATGGAACGTATGTTGAGAGAGGTGGCACGGTCGTGGATGATATCGACGGATAAATACATCACCCTGGTCACTAAAACCAACTGGGACACGGCATGGCAAAGTGTTGGTAAAGATTTGTACAGAGAGTTAAGGACTGCCTTCAAGGAGATAGACAATGAGAGTATGGTTATCATGACCGAACACGATGACATCATCATCGAATGCCTCGGTTACAACTACACTATATTGGGAGAACACCCTTGGACGAAAGATAATATCAACATTCTGTTTTTCCCCGAGATTCCTGAAATCACCATTTGTTCACACTATTTCTCTACGAAGGCTCTTGTGGGGTACATACGTCAGGCTGCTGAATTCAACATGGAAATGACTGAATATCTGAAGAAAGCGCAGGCGATGTACAAAAAAATGCGAAAAAGGTATTTCAAACGTCATGCTACAAAAATCCTGACATCCTATTCAAAATAGATGATACATCAAAATTAACAATCACCATCCGGAAAGAATAACTTTGCAAATAACAATTCAACATCACATAATGAATCATAAAAACATGGAAAAGAAACAATTACTCAGAATCATCTCGCAAGATAGATTACCACAAATGGCAGAGAAATTCTGCAAGGAGAAACATGACAAGGCCCTGGCCATCTTCTGCAGCAAAGTGATCAACCGCAGTTACCATCCCCAAAAGACTATTGAGGAGGTGGCAGAAAAGGTCTTCGGGTCAGGAATGATGAAAAAGATCACGTTCGAGGAGAAGGACCTGAAGGACATGGAATGGCAAGCCAGCATCCTCAAGGACATGCCCCACCGGCTGATTCTGATTCTTTGTCCTCCACGCTGCGACGGCTACGATTATCTGATGCTTTATGCCGACTATCTGAAAAAGAAGACAGAGAAGCATGTCATCGCATTGATTCTCGACCGCAACAGTCTTACCGACGAAAGTCTGGGCTCCCGAAAACTCTATTACATCGACCCCGCTACCGAAACTTTTCTCAGTTGGCGCGAGCGAGCAGTGGTGTGGGTGGCCGACCGTCCCTCTGGGTATGGCCAGACCAGGCAGGTGTATCTTTCAAGCCTTTATGCAGGTGTTCTCGACATGTTGAAGACATGGTCGGAGACAGGGCAGGAAACTAACATTATCAGAGCCATGAACGACTCTTCCTGGCTCAATGAAATGTATGGGAATTATGTGCGCTCCAGGGAAGACGTCCCTTCGATTCTGAAATATGCCGACTTTGACGAACGGCTGATTATTTCAGAAGCGGAGACGGAATTCGGCAAGGTAACCTCGTTCAAGGCCGATAACCTGGAGGATTTGGGAGGTGCGGAGCGCCGTATAGTCAACATGCCCTGGAGACGGCTCACCAAAGAACTGAAACTGTCGCTTAGAACAAGCCATGACGTGTAAGAATGGATAGGTTGAGTCTTGAAAGCAACTGCGACTTCGCACTCCTTTCAACTTGCGACCAAGCCCGTGCTCAGGAATCAATGACTTTTCGGAAAACGAACATTTCGTCATCTTCGCTCCAGTTGTCTGATTCTTCCTCGGGCACAGCAGGACCATGGAAATGCCTGTTCCAGAACTCCACAATCTGGAAACCACAACGGTTGACGTAGAAATGAATGTTACGTTTCTCAAAATAGGGTGTGATGGTTTCCCAAACACGAATCTCTGGATGGAGCCTCTCAACGGCTTTCCATGCGGCCTGTCCGATGCCGTGGCTGTGGACATCGGGTGAAACGAAAAGCAACTCCAGTTCACCCTTTCCTGCTTTCTTGTCAATGCTCAATACCACGCCGCCTACGTATTTGCCATCTTGAACAATGCGGTATGCTTCGGCGTTCTCTCCATCGATGCAGCGCTCAATCGTGCCTCGTGAGATTACTTCTGAACCCTCCTCGGTGCGGTCATCGCGCATGCCAAATTCGATTTGGGCTCCATACCGGAATGCCCATTGATTGTCCTTGATAAACTGCTCCCTGTCATTCTCTTGTAAAAGAGCAAGGGATATATCCAGTCTGTTGTCGTTTTTGCCGCACATCTGAATTCGATAATATTTTCCAAAAATTCGACCTATCCGTTTGTCTTCGTCAATTCAAGGGCCTTCTTGCCTGTCAGATGCTCAATCTCCATACACAGCACCAACATTCGATGGAGGCCCTTGTCTATTTCCTTTTGCAGTGCCTCATCTTGGTTGGGGTTATAGCGGTTGCCCAGCAATCGGGCCGCCTCCAGTTTCTCTGTCTCATCCTCTATGATGTGGATGCGCCCGAAAGCAATGACGCTGCGGAAAAAAGTGGTATATCGCTCGCCATGAACTTCGTCTTGGTCGATCACACAGAAGGAAGCCTTGTCGCAATTGCTGACAGCATCCACCTTATGACCGCTCAAAGCACTATGGAAATAGAGTTTCCCATCATGATACACAAAACTGATGGGCACGGCGTATGGGTAGCCGCCATCGCCGAGAAGGGCGAGTGTGCCCGATGTGGCTTTTTCGAGTATGGAGATACTCTCCGACTCGACCAATTGCTGCCGTTTGCGGCGCATTTCTCTGAATTGCATGTTACGAAATGGTTTTAAGTCCTATAATCGACAAGATGAGCGTGGTAAGGAAAAACAACCGCCAGAATGTGGCAGGCTCCTTGAATATGAAAATGCCTATAAGCACCGCTCCAACCGCGCCTATGCCAGTCCATACGGGATAAGCTGTGCCGATAGGCAACACTTCCGTGGCTTTTGCCAAGAGAATGGCACTGAGAATATAGAAAACGCCGAAGGCTGTAATCCATGTATACCATTCCATACCACTGATTCCCTTGGCTCGTCCAAGACAATAGGCGAAAGCCACCTCGCAAAGACCTGCCAATATCAAAATAATCCAATGCATGTCGTGAAATCCCGATTTATCTGTTTGTGTACAAAGATACGACATTTTCCGGAAATATGCAGTCACAATCCATAAGTACTGAAAAAAAGATCAGCATTCCTACGTTTTGCAACCTCATGGGACAGGTATTTGATTGCTGAAAAAACAATCAAGTACCTGTCTCACTGGTTCTCCTACCTCTCGCGCTACAACATGGCTACCATGGTGACAAACAACTCCAAGCTGCTCTCCACCAAAGACAATAGCCAGAAGAAAACGGAACTGGTGGAACGACTGATGGAGATGGACCAGGAGAAGTTGGAGGCCATGCTCAAATTGATGGGGTAACGTCTTCATATAAACATTGTGTTATTTCTTATAATTTACTATCTTTGCAAATTCAAAATATATCAAATTATGGAACAGAACAAAATCATCATATACCAGACCGAGGACGGACAGACACAAATAGATGTCCGTATGGAGAATGAGACCGTGTGGCTAACACAAGCACAGATGGTTGAACTATTTCAGACAACCAAACAAAATGTCAGTCTTCATGTTGGAAATGTTTTCAAAGAAGGAGAACTTGAAGAGAATTCAACAGTCAAGGAATACTTGACAGTTCAAAAAGAAGGAAAAAGAGAAGTCTCCAGAAGAGTGAAATACTACAATCTCGATGTCATTATTTCTGTTGGCTATCGCGTCAAGAGCAAGCGCGGTACGGCTTTCCGTATATGGGCAAGGAATATTCTGAAAGAATACCTTGTCAAAGGCTATGTCGTCAACCAGCGCATACACAGCGAACAAATAGCCGAACTGCGCCAACTGGTGCAGATGGTGGGTCGCACCATACAAAACCAGCAGATAGAACCAAATGACGAAAACCAGGCATTGTTCGACATTGTAGTGGACTACACTTACGCTCTCGACACCCTTGACGACTATGACTACCAACGACTGCGTTTGGCAGAAACCACCCAGGAAGACAAGTTCCATGCCACCTACGAGAATGCCATGGAAGCCATCAAGGCACTGCGTGATAAGTTCGGAGGCAGTTCACTCTTCGGCAACGAGAAAGACGACTCCTTCAAGAGCAGCATCGGACAGATTTACCAGACATTCGGTGGCGAGGAACTTTATCCCAGTGTAGAGGAGAAGGCAGCCATGCTCCTCTATCTCGTCACCAAGAACCACTCGTTCAGCGACGGCAACAAACGCATTGCTGCCACGCTCTTCCTATGGTTTCTCAATAACAACGGCATCCTTTATCGTCCTGACGGCACAAAACGATTGGCAGACAACACCCTTGTAGCCCTCACCTTGATGATAGCCGAGAGCAAGACCGAGGAAAAGGATGTCATGGTGAAAGTGGTGGTGAATTTGATCAATCAGAAGAATCTTTAGAGGAACCGAATGTCGAGAATTCGTGCCACTGTTACGTATTGCTTAACCCAAGACAAACTACGATGAATATACTGCTTGGAATAATGTTACTGGCATTTCCTATGCTGATGCAAGCACAGGTACCGAAGGCCATCGTGAGTGGTGTAAGTTGGTACGACCATCGGGGCGAGACAGTCTCAGCCCATGGCGCCAACATCATCCGCGATGGAGGGCGCTACTATCTGTTTGGTGAATACAAGACCGACTCAGCCAATGTGTTCACCGGATTCAGTTGCTACTCTTCGGACAATCTTGTGGACTGGCGTTTCGAGAGCATCGCCTTTAAGCAACAATCTGATGGCCGCATGGGACTCAACCGTGTGGGTGAACGCCCCAAGGTGCTTCGCTGCCCTGACACTGGCGAATACGTGATGCTGATGCACACCGACGACTTGCGCTACAAAGACCCCTGCACCTGCTATGCCACCAGCAACACCATCACCGGTCCCTACGAGTTTCAAGGGCCAATACTCTACAAAGGACAGCCCATCAAGCGGTGGGACATCGGCTCGTTTACCGATGATGATGGGCACGCATATCTGTTGGTGCACCATGGCGGTATCTATCGTCTTGCGCCCGACTTCCATTCTCTCGACTCCTGTCTGATGAACGGTTTGAAAGGCGCGGGCGAGAGTCCCGCCATGATGAAAAAAGACGGCATGTACTACTGGTTGTCGAGCCACACCACCTCATGGGAGCGCAACGACAACATGTACTGGACTTCGCACTCACTCGCCGGACCATGGGAATACCGTGGCGAGTTTTGTCCCAAGGGCACGCTCACATGGAACAGCCAGTGCTCGTTTGTGCTGCCTCTGGAGAACGGCAAGTTTATGTATATGGGCGACCGCTGGTCGTTCCCCCGTCAACGCAGTGCTGCCACCTATGTATGGCAGCCCCTCACGGTGAGCAACGGCACACTGAGCATTCCCGAATACATGGAGGCGTGGAGCCCAGAGACGATGCAACCCGTCACTATCAAAGGCAAGAAAATTGGCAAGATGTGGCAGTCTGAGACCATCGGCGACAGTTTCACAGTTTCATTCAAAGGCAGTCGCATCGCCCTCTATGGCACGACCGACGACCAAAGCGGCTATGCCGACATCACCATCCGCGACAAGCGAGGCCATGAGGTATTCCGTGGCACGGTCGATTTCTACAGCCTTGTTCCCGCCACAGGCATCCGCTTCCTCTCTCCTATGCTACCAAGAGGGAAATACACGTTGAAAGTGAGAGTATCGGAAATAAAGCCCAACTGGACCGACAAACGCCGCAACCAATATGGCAGCAAGGGGCATAAGGTTGAGGTGAGCGAAATAATCATACAATAAGCCAAGGTCTTCAGGAAGACAATAGGCGAAAGCCACCTCGCAAAGACCTGCCAATATCAAAATAATCCAATGCATGTCGTGAAATCCCGATTTATCTGTTTGCGTACAAAGATACGACATTTTCCGGAAATATGCCGTCACAATCCATAAGTACTGAAAAAAGATCAGCATTCCTACGTTTTGCAACCTCATGTGACAGGTACTTGATTGCTGAAAAAACAATCAAGTACCTGTCTCACTGGTTCTCCTCTGGCACTCTTTTGTCTCAAACAACTAAAGCGTCCGTTTGTTCTGTCTGATGCTTGTCAGCTCGTCCATGTCGAAGTGTTCGATGCCATAAAGGAGGGTTTCGAGAATCTGGGGTTTCCGTTTCAGGAAGTCGGGGCCTGTGAGATTCATCGACGAGGTGTGGTGGGTGTTCAGTTCGCAGTCGCAGGTGAGCAGTTCGAGGAAGGTGTGCTTGTCAGAGCACTTTTGCGTCCTTCGATGCCACCTCGCTGATGATTTCGTCAATGTGTTCCTTCATGTTTTATCATTTCTCTTTTCGTCGAACCGTTTTATCAGTTCTGCCCCGTTACGCTCTTGTATGATGCAACAAGTTATTTGGTGATTTCTGCTATCCACTGGAATAGTTCATCGAGGGCATAATCGCCGCTATGCGGACGGTTCCAAGCCAAGAGGAAGTTCACGTCCTTGCCCGCATTCTGAAGTGGATGGCATCGCTAATGGTGGCATTGTTTTTCTGGGCAGTGAAATCTGTGAAATTCACACTGCCGCCAGTCCAGTCGCCGAACTCCTCATTCTCTCCGCTGGCATTGTTGACGCCCTCTATCTTGCTGTCGAAGGCTGGAACACCCTTCAGAGCTTCAGGAATATTGTTACCCTTCAAGCCGTGTGACTGCCGCTGTCGTACGTTTCGTATCACGGCGACGGCTCTGCTCTCACTCGTTCGTCATTTCACTGCCGTCCACAAACAGCCGGTGTCCGTTAGTTTTGATACGCCCCGCATCACCTTTCAGCGATGTAATGTAAGTGTCGGCCGTTAAAGTCCAGGTGCAGTCATCTCCTAAGGTCACATGCACAGTTCCCGTTTCTTTAGAGACGGTGTCTCCAGCCGCATTGGTGATGTTGCCGCCTATACAACCGTTGAAAGTGGAACCGTCGGCCAATGTCAGTGTCAGTTCCGAGTCACTTCCCACTAAAATGGTGCCCTCCAACTGCTGGCGGCTCACGTTAAGCGTGGCTTTGTTTGTCGCACCCTGCCATCCGTCGGTACACACAGACAGCAGCACTTTTGCAGGATCATCGTTCACCAGTTTCACACCGTTCAGCGTGATGATGGCGTTGGTGTTGGTCACATGAAAAAGATGTCCCTGTCGGTTGGTCAGCGAGCCGCCGTTCATGGTGAAATGCGAGTTGCCGCTGTCGGCATCGCCAGAAAACGACTGGTAAATCATGATGGCATCGAGAAACTGGGCATGACCGTTACGTTGCGTGTTGCTCACCGTCATCAGGCAGTTGTTCAGCGTAATGCTGTTCTTGCCCTCAATGCATACGCCCTCCGACTTGTTGGAGGTAAGCATGGCGTCTGTCACAGTGACATCGGCGGTAGAGTAGATGACAGGTGACCCAAGTCCGTTGCTCGTATAACTGCCACCCTCTACGGTCACTACTCCGCCTCCACGGTCGGTGCGAATGGGGGCCGATGACCTTCCGCTGGTGTTCACTGTCAGGTTTTTAGCTTTCATCACACCTCCTCCAGTGGTCATGATACCTCCTGAACCATCACCTGTGGTAGTGATTTTTGTGTCCTCGATGACGACTGTGGTGCCATCACCTTGTCCGCCGTTATGTCCGCCATTGCCTCCGTATGAGAACACGCCATTGGCACCCGTACCATCGCTGGTTATCATGCCGCCCTTGATGGTCGTGGTGCTCCCGCCCTTGACAAGCAGGGCGGCATTCACGCCGTAAAAACTGCAGTTGTCACCACCGTCTGAACTTCCTGTCTTGCTGATCGTAGGCTGGAAGATATTCACTGCCTCCTTGGTGGATATCAGCAGTGCACTTTCATCCGTCTTTTCACTCTGGTATGTCTTTCCCGTTTCTGTGGCTTTCGTCGTGAGTTCAGTAGCCCCGGAATATTTGATGTCCGTTTGGCGTGAGCCTGGTACACCGGGCTTTCCCATCCCAGGAGGCCTTCCTGGCCTTCCACCATGCAGTGGGCGTCCTGGAACTTCCCCACGTGGCCGATCGCCCTGGGGTTGTTGTGTTTCAACCTGCGCAGAGACATTCTGCAAAAAAACTATTGCCAAAAGGCAAACAAAAACTATCTTTCTCATTGTCGTTGTCAATTAATTGTGATTTTTTCGCTTTTTTTTCATTGCAAAAATAGGCAGAAGAAGCATTTTACCAAAATCTATTCAACGAGCAGCCTGATTTATTCCATGAAATCTAAGTTCAAGTATAGGATGGCACAGATCATACCATATGGGAGATAACCATTGATG
>Ga0310695_10004289_pt1 | contig 26566 bp, 21 predicted proteins | sample RumenRJG_04DNA_FD_203882 | JGI IMG/M metagenome (GOLD analysis project Ga0310695, IMG submission 203882) | Bovine rumen microbial communities from Lethbridge, Alberta, Canada - RJG_04 (v2) (version 2) | ecosystem: Host-associated > Mammals > Digestive system > Stomach > Rumen | place: Canada... | reverse complement strand
ACGGAGTTCCTGCAGGAGAACAACCTCTACGAATCCATTTGGCAGATGCCAGTCGTTTCCGTTCCATTGACGGTGGCCGACAAGCCATGCATCGTGATGCGTCCGGTGAACAGTTCCGAGGCGATGACCGCCAACTTCGCTGAGATCGACCAGAAATTGTTGGAAGGCCTGTGGGGCAGGTTCGTGGCGGAGGGCGCCGGCTCGTTGTGGTACGACGTGACGCACAAGCCTCCGGGAACGATCGAGTGGGAGTAGCAGGTACGGATTAGAAATTATGGAAGGAATATCGATTCTGTAGAAAAGTAATCGCATATATAAGTTAAAGCCCTAATTTGGCGAACATGGTTTGCCGGATTAGGACTTTTTATATTGAGTATAGCTTATTATTGGAAATGGAAAGAGGGTGTATCATGTGTGAACTTCGCAAGTTGAACATGATACACCCTCTTTCTATATCTTTCAGATAACCTTATTGCCTGATTACTTCTATGTTTCGTGTCCTTTGATGATTGGCCACGATTTTAATGATTGGTGTGTTTTCAAATGCGATCAAGTTCGCATGATGGAAATTCAAAACCGCATCTTGCAATGATTGGTTTTCTTCTAGATCTTTTATGTTTAATCCAACTTCTTTTGCTTCATCTTTGCTTATATGTCTAGAATGTTCTTTGGATATGTCGTTGTCAAAGAATTTTTTCATTATTTTCTTGACACAGTCTTTCTCATAGTGCTTCTCTAAGAATTTTGTCATCATCTCTTCTGTCATTGCTATGGATTGTTTGCATGAGAACAAAAATGTCGGACCATATTGAATTATTTTTTGCCATAAGATTTTTGATTCAGGTCTTGTTTTTATATCATCGACAGCTTGATCAAATTCTTTTAATACGGATTGACATGCAACACCTCCATATTGAGGGTCGAAAGGCCCTAAACAGGATTGCTTCCCCATGATAATCTCTTTGCATGATAATGAAATCATAGAACCTGCAGACATTGCCATTTGTGGGATGATGACTCTTATGTTGTCATCGAATATAGCATATAGATATTTGATGATCTGTTCAGTTGCGGCTGTAGCTCCTCCGGGAGTATGTAATATTAGATCCAAACCTTTGTCTTTCTCTTTCATGCCTTTGATGACATCCATGATGAAATTGAGGTCATTGTCACATATGCTAGAATTTCGGACAGTGGGGTGTGTTAAAAAACCCGAATAATATGATATTATGTTTCTCTTTGTAATGTCATGGATATCATTTAAATATTCATCATGTAGTGCAAATAGAGAATCGGGATTTAAGACTCGTCCATTAGGTGTTTGTACGAGGCATTTGTCTATAATATCTTTTCGAGACATGTTGTTTTTTTTTATAAAATTGAAGTGCATTGAATGGTTTTGTCGTAGGCGGAATATTCTTCGAAATATCTTTGCTCGAAATACTGTTGCTCAAAATAATCCTTATTATTTTCAGGCTTTTTTTCTACATCCTCGACTGTGTATTTTTTGTCTGTTATCAGATTGTATTTGTCTAATAACTCTTTGTCATCTTTCATATTCGTAGGGTTTTGAAAAAAACATATTCTAAACATTGTACAAATATACTAAATTTATTTTTTTTCACTTTGTTTTTCCTGATTATTAACATGAGCCTTAAGGATGAAAAAAAAATGCAGTTAAGTAAGAACTTTCTGTCCATGTCAGGTGGTTCCTCCATATTTCCATTAATTAGCCAAATTCACTTCTTTCTTCACAATCCCTCTTTTTCGATAAAATATACTATCTTTGCTTTGCTCTCGATTGACGAGTTGGTATTATTTATACTATAGTTTGAAGTAAGTTTTAGTAAGCGTACGCATGGTTAATATACGTAAATTAGAGGCTGACTTATGGGAGTCGGCCGACCTTCTTAGAGCGGAATCCAAGCTGACATCCAACCAGTATTGCATGCCAGTGTTGGGCCTCATTTTCCTACGCTATGCCTATAGCAGATTTAAGATGGTGGAGAAGGAGATCATGGCTAACCGCCCATCCCGTAACGGACAAGTCATGCCTGTCAGCGTCATGGATTTTAAGGGCAAGAGTGCGCTCTACCTCCCGAAGGAGGCGCAGTTCGACTATTTGGTCAACCTTCCTCCCAATGTCGCAGACCTTGGCATTAAATCCATGAAGGGGGATGCGATGAATAGCTTGGGCGAGGTGGTGAACAACGCTATGGAATTGGTCGAGTCGCAGAGCAAACAGTTGGAGGGTATTCTTCCCAAGGATTATACCATGTTTTCCAATTCGCTTCTCTCCCAGATATTACGCATCTTCAACAATGATGCATTGGATGATATAGGCGGCGATGTGATAGGCCGCATCTACGAATACTTTCTCTCTAAATTCGCCAAGGTGGTAGCCAGCGATGATGGCGTGTTCTTCACGCCGAAGTCCCTTGTCAAGATGATAGTCAATGTCTTGGAGCCTAAGACTGGCGTCCTCTTGGATCCCGCTTGCGGTTCGGGCGGTATGTTTGTTCAGACGGGAGACTTCGTGAATGCGGAGGGTGTCAACGCCAACCGTGCAATGACTTTCTACGGACAGGAGAAGGTGGAGTACAATGCCAAACTGTGTCGGATGAATATGGCTGTGCATGGCCTTTCTGGCGCTATCAAGTCTGGTGACGAGGCTAACTCTTTCTATCAAGATGCGCACAACCTGGAAGGAAAGTGTGACTATGTGATGGCCAATCCTCCGTTCAATGTGGATAAGGTGAAGGCAGAGTCCGCTTCCAATGCGGGACGTTTGCCTTTCGGACTTCCTGGCTTTAATGCCAAGACCAAGGAGATCGGTAACGCCAACTACCTGTGGATCTCCTACTTCTACGCTTACCTCAACGAAAAGGGTCGTGCGGGATTCGTTATGGCTAGTTCCGCTACCGATAGCTCCAACAAGGATAGGGACATCCGTGAGCAATTGGTGAAGACCGGTGATGTGGACGTGATGGTGAGTGTGGGGAATAACTTTTTTTACACGCTTACGCTTCCCTGTTCCCTATGGTTTTTTGATAAGGGGAAGAAAGACAACAACAAAGACAAGGTGCTCTTCATCGATGCACGTAACTACTATACGGTCGTGGACCGCACCTTGAATGAATGGTCAGACTGGCAACTTCTTAACTTGCAGGCTATTGTGCATCTTTATAGGGGTGAATCTGATAGATATAAAGCTTTGGTGGATAGATATATTTCATACATAAAAGCATTAAAAACTGCTGATGGAGAGAATGTTATCGTATTACCAGATGTGCCCAAAAAATGGTTCTCCACGTCCATCTCGCAGGCTACAGCAGTATACTCCATCCTTAAAAAATTAACAGATACACCATCAATCGAAGAGTTGGATGCAATCTCCACGTCATGTAGGGAATATATACAACTGGCTAAGCTTGGGTTGAAGGATTTCCTGAAAGAGATGGAGGGTCTTGGTACAAAAGAGAAAAAGGAATTCTTGGAGAAATATTGTCCAGACTACAAGACGCTCCAACAAGCCAAGAAGGCGGTGCAATGTCAGATGGAAGTGGCCGAGCAACGGGTCAATGCCTTTATTACGGTGGTGGATGAGATGAAGTGGCTGATTGATAAGTTCGGCGTAGAAGGCAACTACCGAGATATCCTCGGGCTTTGTAAGATTGCCACCACGGAAGAGATTGGAGCGAGGAACTATAGTCTAACACCTGGCGCCTACGTCGGTGTGGCAGAGGTGGAGAGCGACGGTGTGGACTTTCAATCACGTATGAATGAGATCCATTCGGAATTGGCTCAACTCAATGCAGAGGCCAATACGCTGATGCAGGATATTTTGAAGGAATGGGAGGGGTTGAAATGAGTGTGTGGGAAAAAGTTAAATTAGGAAGCATTTGTGCAAATGTCGCATCAGGCGGTACTCCCAAGTCGACAGAGATTGCATATTACGAACCTCCGATGATACCTTGGTTAAAAACTAAAGAAGTAAATTATTCAAGAATATATGAAACTGAAAATTTCATATCGGAAGAAGGGTTAAAAAACTCAAGTGCAAAACTAATTCCTATAAATTCGGTAATAATTGCTATGTATGGACAAGGGGATACTGCTGGGCGTGTTGCGATAAATAAAATTCCTATAACGACAAATCAAGCATGTTGTAATCTCTCGATAGACCCAAACAAGGCAGATTATGAATTTGTTTATTATAATTTAAGTACGCTGTATTCAAAATTAGTCTCGTTGAAGAATGGTGGAGCACAACCAAATTTGAGTGCAACTATAATAAAGAATATAGATATTTCATTGCCTCCCATTGCGATCCAGCAACGTATCGCCACCATCCTTTCCCGCTACGATTCTCTTATAGAGAATTACCAGAAGCAAATTAAACTATTGGAAGAGGCGGCGCAACGGCTCTACAAGGAGTGGTTTGTGGACCTGCGCTTCCCTGATCATGAGTCCGTGAAGGTGGTGGATGGTGTGCCTGAGGGGTGGGAGAAGAAGAGTATTGATAGTATGTGTGCGGTAATTGCCTCAGGTAGTACACCCTCTAGATTAAACAAATCTTATTGGAATGGTGGTACAATAAAATGGGTAAAAACAAAAGAATTGCATGACGGGTGGGTCTTTGATACTGAGGAACACATTACAAAAGATGCTTTTGATAAATCCTCAGTAAAAATATTTCCTGCCAATACAATATTAATGGCTATATATGCTAGCCCCACATTGGGGCGTTTAGGTGTTCTTGCTAATGAGTGTTGTTGTAATCAGGCGGCTTTGGGCTTTGTTGTGAAAGATGATGTAGTCTCTTGGCAATGGCTTTATTGGAAACTTTATGAGTTACGTGATCAGTTTAATTCTATTGCTAGGGGAGCTGGTCAACAAAACATCAGTGGTGTAGTGGTGAAAACCACCGAGATAGTTGTTCCATCATTCAATATCATAAAATCGTTCACAAAACTTGTATTGCCAATGATGGATGCGCAGAAAAACATATCCTCACAGATTCGTCACCTCATCGAGTCGAGAGACCGCCTTTTGCCGAGGTTGATGAGTGGACAGATAGAGGTATAACTAAAAAAGAGATGATTATGGAATGGATTTCTAATATTGATTGGAAGACAATGTTTGATGGTTGGGGGACTCAACTTGTTGTGACAGTTGTTACCCTTGTAGTGGGTGGTATAGGTGTTGTATCCTATAAGAGGGGGAAGTCCTCTCAGACACAAAAGGCTGGTAATTATGCTAAACAGAGGCAAGAAGTGAAGAACTCCGACAATAAAAAAGTCTCCCAATCCCAAGAGGCCGGGAACGACGCAGACCAAACTCAAATTGGATAGTTATGCTGAACAAACAAGAACAAAGTCAGATAGCGGGCAACAATTCAACGCAAATTCAGATAGAAAACTATCATGAAGGAGTGACTGCTTCTTCTGTTGTCTCTATAGCGTCTTCGGTGTTTAAAGAAATGTTTATGCATACGGCAAATGAATATGCTGAATCTGCGATGTGTACGGTAAAAGAAAGGGTTGATGGTTTTGCAAACGAGTTGTTCCCTCGGTTAGAAAAAGTGGAAGGAGCATTAGCACAATTCAAAGATCCCAAATTTGAGTTCCTGTTAAGAGATGCACAAATTTCTTCGGCTCAAACTGATAGTAAGGATGATTGGACTTTGTTGTCGGAGTTGCTTATACATTATGTAGAGAAAAAAAATGACAGATTGGTGGAGAGTGCTATTTGTCAAGCAGTCAAAATTATAAGCAGTATTGATTCAGATGCATTGCGTGCAATGACTGTACTTTATATTCTGCTCAGGTATATTCCTCAATCGTCAAAGATTGACAAAGGCCTCAAATTGATGGATGAAGCGATAGGGAAATGCATGGAGTATCCTCTGCCGAATGGATTTGATTGGATGGACCACTTAGATGTATTAGGTGCAATTAGACTGTCACCGATTGGTACTTTGCAAAAAACGGAGGAGTTTCTTGCAAAGAGGTATCGTGGGTATGCATGTGTTGGAATTAAAAAAGACTCGAAAGAATATCAAAAGGCAATAGAGATATTAGGTGAATATCGGGTGAATGAAACTGTCTTGGTAGATAATGTCTGTCTGGATGGATATGTTAGGTTGAATATATATTCAATTGAATATGTTGCGGCGCTTAACAAGGATATGGTTCGCCAAATTCTCGGTTTGTATAGCAAGGATATAAACTTGGGAAATGTGGCGAAAGCTAATTTCTTCCGAATTTGGGATTCTTATGAGACCTTAAAAAAGGTACGGGAATGGTGGGATCTCATTCCTGCTGTTTTTGAATTTACATCTGTAGGTAATGTGATAGCACAAGCAAATGCATGTAGGGTTGTGCCAACATTGCCCAATTTGCTAAAAAAATAAACGTATATGAGCAACCCCTTTACAGAAGACAGTCTTATACAAGCGGCGGCGGCCAACCTGCTCCATGATGAGTTGGGCTGGAAGACGGTATTCGCTTTTGACGAGGAGAAACTCGGTGAGAATGGCACATTGGGACGCACCAGCCATGCCGAGGTGGTGTTAGTGCGTTATCTGAAGGAGGCGCTCAGAAAATTCAACCCTTGGATCTCCACACAACAAGAGGAAGAGGTTGTGAGGAAGATGTTGTCCCATGTCTCCACGGCTTCCTTGATGCAGACCAATGAGCAGAAGTACAACCTTATCAGAGATGGCGTGGAAGTCTCCTGCACCATGCCCGATGGCTCTGTGGGAAGACGGAAGGCCAAAGTCATAGACTTCAAGGAGCCGGAGAGTAATAGTTTCATCGCCGTGCGGGAACTGTGGATAAAGGGCAGTTATCACAAACGGAGAGCTGATATTGTGGGCTTTGTGAACGGACTGCCACTGCTATTTGTGGAGTTGAAGAACCACCATGTGGATGTGGAGGATGCTTATAACAATAACTATTCCGACTATCTGGACACTGTGCCGCATCTCTTCTACCACAATGCGATGATCATACTCTCCAATGGTAAGACCGCAAAAATTGGTACGATTGGCAGTAAGTTTGAGTTCTTCCATGAGTGGAAGCGTCTTAAGGAGGAGGATAAGGGAAATGTGGAATTGGCTACTATGTTACGAGGTGTCTGCAAGAAGGAGAACTTCATCGACCTATTGGAGAATTTCCTCCTCTATGACCATTCGGATGGTAATACGGTAAAGATTTTGGCACGTAACCACCAGTTCCTTGGTGTAAACGAGGCGGTGCAGGCTTATAGGGATAGGAAACTGAGGAACGGCAAGTTGGGTGTCTTCTGGCATACACAAGGCTCAGGCAAGAGTTATTCCATGCTCTTTCTCGCCCAAAAGATAACCCGCAAGTTTGAGGGAACACCTACCATTGTGGTACTTACCGATAGGGATGAGCTAAACAAACAGATTAGCGACACCTTCGAGAACTGCGGATTGCTGGGGGGAAGCAAGGCGAAGCAATATATGGCTAAGAGCGGTAGTGACCTTGTGGAGAAGTTAGGCGGCAATCCAGCCTATATCTTCACTTTAATCCAAAAGTTCAACAAGACTCCGGTGGAACCGATAATGCCTGACCATGACATCCTGATCATGTCGGACGAGGCACATAGAAGCCAGTATGGACTCTATGCGGAAAATATGAATAAGTTATTGCCAACCGCCTCAAAGATCGGATTCACAGGCACGCCGTTGCTCTCCAGCGACAATATCACGGAGAGGACATTCGGTAACTACATCTCTATCTATGATTTTCAAAGGGCGGTGGAAGACCATGCCACCGTTCCGCTGTATTATGAGAACAGAGGAGAGAAGATTGATGCTATCAAGAACCCGGACATCAACGAGAAGATTTTGGAGGCTATTGCGGAGGCCGACTTGGATCCTGCTCGACAGGAGAAGTTGGAGCGCGAGTTTGCCCAGGAAATACATATATTGACCGCAGAACCACGATTGGACGCTATCGCCAATGACTTTGTGGAGCATTATTCGGATCTTTGGACCAGCGGTAAGGCGATGTTTGTCTGCTTGAACAAGGTGACCTGTGTGAGGATGTATAACCTTGTGCAGAAGTATTGGGGACAGAAGATTGCTGCGTTGGAGAAGGAAATGAAATGCGCCACTCAGCAGGAGGCGATGGAACTGGGTCATAAACTCGCATGGATGAAGGAGACCGAGATGTGCGTGGTGGTGAGCCAAGAACAGAACGAAATAAAGACTTTTCAGCATTGGGGCCTTGACATATTGCCGCATAGGGCAAAGATGGAGAAGCGTGAGTTGGACAAGGAGTTTAAGAAGTCCGACAATCCGTTTAGGGTTGTCTTCGTGTGCGCCATGTGGCTCACGGGTTTTGACGTGAAATCACTCTCTTGCCTTTACTTGGACAAGCCTTTACAGGCGCATACCCTGATGCAGACCATTGCTAGGGCCAACCGTGTGAACGAGGGGAAAAGCAACGGATTGGTGGTGGACTACATCGGTATTGTTAAGGCTTTGCGTAAAGCGCTTGCTGATTATACGGCTAACAAAGGGAAAAAAGGCGGTGAAGACCCTACGATAGACAAAGAGAAACTCCTCATAAAGATTGGGGAGGTGATTACCAATGTGAAGTCATTGCTGAAGGAGCACGAATATAACTTGAATGACCTTGTCGCATGTAGGGCAGATACCTTTGATCGAATGGAACAGTTGCTCAAGGCTGCGGATGCGGTGTGTGTCAGTGCGGAGGTGAGAAAGACCTTTATGACCTACGCTTCCGAATTGGTTCGTCTGGTGAAGTTTGTTTGCAGAAAAGAGTTGCCCCAAGAAATCGCGGAGGCGAAGGATGCCATAAGGGCCATCTACAAACAGTTGTGCAAGCAGAGAAAGCATGCGGATAACACGGAACTGATGGTGGAGATCAATAAGATTGTTAGCGACTATGTGACCATGGAACAGAAGTCTGGAACGGAAGCCAATAAACAGTTCGACATCAGCAACATCGATTTTGATATACTACGCAAGGAGTTCGCTAGAGTGAACAAACGCAACCTCTTGCTCAAGGATTTGGATGAGTTGGTGAAGAAGAGATTGGACAGTATGCTGAAAATCAATCCGGAGCGTGTGAACTTTTATGAGAAGTATAAGTCTATCATTGATGCCTACAACGATGAGCAGAACAGGGCTTCCATTGAGAAAACTTTTGACGAACTGATGAGGTTGGCGGACTCATTGTCACAGGAGGAGCAACGTTATGTGAGGAAAGAGTTCCAGAACGATGAACAGTTGGCCATCTACGACCTCCTCTTTGTGGAAAACCTATCTTCGAAGGATATCAAGAAGATCAAGGAGGTATCTGTGGAGTTGTTGGAGAAGGTTAAGGCTGCCGTGGAGTCGATTGACCATTGTTTTGACAAAGAGGAGGGGCGGGCCAATGTCCAGATTATAATTCGAGACGTGCTATTCCAAGATCTTCCCGACAGCGTGTTTGGCAACTTCGAAATGTATCAAAGGAAGGTGTACGATTATGTGTATGCTCGGTATAGTGGGGTTAGTGCATAAGACGATTAGGCTTGAGTAAGGACTTGAAAAACTTTCGCCCCGGGCCTATCCATAAACATATTTTGTTACTATTTCGTTTTTATTTGTACATTTGCATATCTAACGTTTCGAAATGTGTGACAGATTCTCATGGCAGACTGGAAAGAGAAAATAAGGAAGATATGTACCAACAAGTGGTTTGAGTTGGTGATCACGATTATCATCGTCGTGAATTCTGCCCTTATCGGTGTGGAGACGTACATGAAGTCTCCCGTCATCTCGCATGTGCAGGATATCATCTTAGGCATTTTCACCATTGAAATCATCATGCGTTTCATCGCCGCGAAGGATGTGCGCACGTTCTTCCGGAGCGGATGGAACATCTTCGACCTCTGCTTAGTGATCATCAGTTACGTGCCGGAGACGATGATGCCGAACTCCTCCGCCATGATGGCCCTCCGTGTGTTGCGTGTGCTTCGTGTGTTACGCCTGTTGCGCGCCTCCAAGGAGATCAAGCTGATCGTTACCGTCCTGCTGAAATCAATCACGTCCATGTTCTGCAACATGCTCCTCTATCTGATCTTTATCTATTTGTTCGCCATCGTCGGTGTCGGTCTTTTCCGTATGCCTGACCCGCAGACGTTGAGCGGCGAGGAGGCTGTGCGGTACGAGGAGTTTGTGCGTGTCGCGCCTAATAACCCTCACAATTCGTCCGACCCATACGGTTCCCTGGACGAGGCCATGTTCACGCTTTTCCGTGTCATGACGGGGGAGGATTGGACCGACCTGCGCTATAACCTCGTGACGGCAAGCGAGATGGGCGTCATCAAGACCCCGACCGTGGTGGTGACGCTCTTCCATGTCTTTTGGTTCGTCATCGCCGCATTCCTCCTGCTGAACTTGGTGACAGGTGCCATCCTCAACAATTACCAGAAGGAAAGGAGCCGGCAGGATGTGCATGGACCTGATAGTGATGAGGATTAATAGCCTCACTCCCTTTTTTGCTAATTAATTGTAAGTTATTGATTATAAATTTAATGATTGAAACATGAAACGATTCTTACTGTGTATGTCGTTATTCTTCTCCTGGGGTTGTTTCCAAAATCTTATGGCGGAGGAATTGGATGTGTTGGTCGTCGAGTTGAAGTCTGACATCTCCTATAAATTTTCGTTGAATGAGCCTCCTCGTTTTTCGCTGAACAATGGGCGGATGGAGGTTGTCGGGGATGTGGAGACCAGTTTTGAGGTGTCGAATGTCCGCCAAATCTACTTTGCGCCGTCTGCATCGGTGGGTGTCTCTAAGAATGAGGCGAAGTCTGATGTGCGCGTCGAAGGTGTTCAGCCTGGTTCCGTGGCCTATCTCTATGCGGCGGACGGAAAACTGCTCGGGGAGAAATCGGCGAGTGGAAACGCTGTGGAGGTTCAGTTGCCTAACGAGGCGGGGATCTATATGTTGCAGGTGAATGGTAGAACGTTTAAAATTAGGAAGAGATGAAAAAAGAGATACTACTTTGTGGAGCATTGATGCTTTCCTTGGCGGGTCAAGCGGAATCATTCATGCGTGTGGAGCTTGCGGATGGAACGTTTGTGGACTATAAGGGAGATAATATCAAGAATGTCACATTTGAGACCACCGATAAGTCTGGAACCATTCAAGGCAAAAAATATGTGGATTTGGGCTTGTCCGTGAAGTGGGCGGCCTATGACGTCGGTTCGGACAACGCGAGCGAGAACGGCAGTCGGTTTGCTTGGGGATTGACCACCCCTACGACGGAGACGCAAGTGCCATGGTCGGAGTACAAATATTTTGACGAGGAGAATAATGATGCTCCGTTGACGAAATATTGTGAGAATGAACGTTTCGGAAAGGTGGATTCCTTGAATGTCTTGGAGGCTGTCGACGATGCGGCTTCTGTCCTTTGGGGCGATGAGTGGCGTATGCCGACGAAGGCTGAGGTGGCGGAGCTTATTCGGGAATGTCGTGCCGCGGTCGTCCGTAATAATGGTGTCCTTGCCAACCGGTTCACCTCCGATGAGGCGGGGTATGAGAATGTCGCATTGACCTTCCCTTATTCCTCCGGATTGTCCAACTATTGGACATCCTCGTTGTATGAGACGAATAGCATCTTGGCGTATTACTATCAGATGGTCGATTTCACGTCAGGCTCTTCGACTATAGAATCAGAGATAGGCCCTAAGGGCATGGGAAGGGGAGGAACGGCTTTCGTCAGGGCCGTGTCCACGTCCGAGAACGTGAAGAAAGATTCTACGGTGGTTATCCACCTGAATAATGGCGAGGCGGTGGAATATCTTTCCGCTCAAGTGAAGAACCTCTTTTTCTTTGATTCGGAGGTATCTTCCGCAGACAAGGAGACAGGCTCTTTGGATAACTATGGGTATGTCGATTTAGGCTTGAGCGTTTTGTGGGCGACCCATAACGTGGGTGCCACTACTCCGACAGGAAGAGGTGGATTGTATGCTTGGGGCGAGACGGCAGAGGAGGTGAAGGATACTTCTGTAGCGTTCGCCACCGCATATTCACCGTATCTCTATAAGTTTTCCATCGACAACAAGTTCGATTCTCTTTCCAAATATTGCAACGACGAATCTATGGGTGTGGTAGATAACCTATGGACGTTGGAGGCAGAGGATGATGCGGCGAATGTCAACTGGTCTCAAAACTGGAGGATGCCAACCTCTGACGAGATGAATGAACTGATCGAGAATTGCACGCTCAGTTATACGGAGAATTATATGAATTCTGGTGTGGCTGGCGTCTTGTTGACAAGCAAGGTGCAGGGCTATACCGACCGTTCCATATTCTTGCCTGTGGGAGGGTGCGTACAATATGAAACGGCTCACGACGATGCCCTGTTCTATTGGTCTTCCTCATTGTCTGAGGTGGGCTATAATGCGGAGGTGTTATCCCTCAATTTCCCTACTAGGAAACTCAGTGTTCATCCGCTTCTTCGAAACCTTGGGGTGACCATTCGCCCTGTGGCGGAGAAAAAGCCTTGAATGTGAGAGTTTTATTATATTTATGATTCATAATTAAGGATTTGTATCATGAAAAAGTATTTGATTCTAAACGTTTTCATGCTCTGTGCGACGCTTTCGTTCTCACAGAATGATGTGACTTTGGGCATGCGTATCGCGGCCCTGCGCTATCCGGAGGTGGGTGTGCCTCAGGAAAACCTTATGCCAGTGGTGGCGAGTGGTAAGATTGGTTTCGTCAATCATGACGGAGAACTGGTCCTGTCTCCTACATACGACAAGGAGAGGGACATCGAGTTTTACCGTTTCCGCGACGGTCTTATGATTGTGAAGAAGAATGGCAAGTATGGCTACTTGAACACGAAGCTGGAGGAGGTGATTCCTTGCCAGTTCGAGGAGGCTAGACCGTTCGATGACGGATTGGCCGCTGTGAAGAAAGATAAGATGTGGGGATTCATCGATAAGAAGGGAGAGAACGTGATACCTTTCGGCTACAAGAGGGTATGCTCCTTCTCTTTCGGTTTGGCCGCTGTGGTGGGCGACCAGGACTCTATCGGCTTCATCGATAAGTTTGGTATCATAGCCATTCCTTTCCAATTCGACAATGCGGGCCAACCTGCCTTCATGGAGGATGGCCGTTGCGCCGTGAAGAAGAACGGTGTGGGTGTCTTCATCAACAAAAAGGGTGAGATCATCGGTAACCTGTCGGAGGGCGACGCTGAGCCTCAGTTGGCAAAGCCGATTTCCTTCCAAACCGCTGACGCGAGCTTTTCGAAGACCGGTTACCAATTGGCGGAGACTCCGTATGACGACGCATGGCCGTTCGTGGATGGCTACTCCATCGTGATGAAGAAGGAGGGCAACGAGAAACGCTTCGGTGTGGTCTCCATCAAGGGCAAAGAGGTGGTTCCTTGCTCGTATGACCAGATATCAGGTCCGTTCAGAGGCCCAGTCTCCTATTTCATCATCAAGAAATCAACGGGTTATGGTGCCTACGATGTGGATGGGAAGGAGATCCTCCCTTGCGAATACCAGTCTATCGGCAAGGAGGGTAGCCAACTGATTATGATCGAGAAGGACGGCAAGAAGGGTTTCGCGGATGCTTCGGGTAAGGTGGTGATCCCTTGCCAGTTCGAGGATGCCCGTCCGTTCAATGCCGCTAACGTGACCGCTGTGGAGGAGAAGAAGAAGGATAAGATGGTTTGGAACTTCATCGACCGTACCGGTAAGGTGATCGCTTCCCCAGCTTATGACGATGCGCTTGCCTTCGTGAACGGTGTGTGCCCTGTGCAAAGGAAAGGCAAATGGGGCTTCGTGAACGAGTCGTTGAAGGAGTTCTCTTCGCTGAAATATGAATATACTTTCTCTGACATCAGGGAAAAATGGTCATACCTCCGCTCTCTACCGGGCGACCCTATTCCAGTCTCCCGTGCCGGCAAGTATGGCTTCATCGACATCAGGGGTAAAGAGGTGATCAAGTGTCAATACGACGAGGCGCTCGCTTTCCGCAATGGCTTGGCAAGAGTGAAACAGAATGGTGCTGTAATCTACATAGACAAGAAGGGTCAGGTGGTGGATAACCAAACACCAGCCAACCGTAAGAGCATCCGCCAATCCATGGACGAGCAACCTGTTGTCACGAAGGAGAAGAGCGGCATGAAGGCGCTTGTGTTCGAGGACGAGACCTCCGGTAAGGAAACTGTTACGCCTTACATCTTCGATGACTTTGGCGCTAATTATATCGACGGCTTGGCACCGGTGAAGGTGGTCGGCAAGTGGGGCTTGATCAATGCCAAGGGCGAGATCGTTGTCCCTTGTATCTACGACGGCGTCGAGATCAGCGAGCAGGGTACGGCTATTGTCCGTGTGGGCTCGAAGAAGGGCTTCATCAATAAGATGGGCGAATCATTGTTGCCTCTTTCCAATGCGGCTAAGGTGCAGTGGATACCGATTCGTCGTTAATGGATAGGGCTTCTATGCCTTTGTGATTTTAGGAGATGACAACGTACATCGAGACTATCTTGCCGTTACCGTTGGGCGGAACGTTCACCTATATCCTGCCGGAGGAGATGGCGGGTGAGGTGAAGGTGGGCATGCGTGTGATTGTGCCGTTCGGCCGCTCGAAGTTCTACACGGCGCTGGTCTACGGTGTGCGTTTCACACCTCCCGAGAACGTGGAACTGAAGGAGGTGATCGGGGTGCTGGACGCTTCCCCGATCGTGCGCCCCCAGCAGATCAAGTTCTGGGAGTGGATAGCCTCGTATTACCAGTGTACGCTGGGCGAGGTCTTTAAGGCGGCTGTGCCTTCGGGTCTGAAGCTGGAGAGTGAGACGACGATCTCGCTGGTGGAGGACTTCGAGGCGGAGGCTCCGCTGAAGGAGCGTGAACAACTGCTCCTGGATTGCTTGTCCGCCAAGGAACATACCGTCGCCGAACTGAATAAGCTGATGGGTATGAAGAATGTCCTCCCGCTGGTGAAGCGCATGATGGACATGGGGGCGGTCTCCGTGAGCGAGGAGCTCAAGGCGAAGTACAAGCCGAAGATGGAGGCCTATGTGCGTCTATCCCCCGAGTATATGGAGGAGGCGAAACTATCCGCCTTGTTCGACGCCTTGGAACGGGCGAAGAAGCAGTCCGAACTATTGATGATCTACATCCAACTCTCTTGTTTCATGCAACCGCAGCGTCGCAAGGAGGTCTCCAAGAAGGCGTTGCTGGACGCAAAAGTGTCGCCTGCCGCCCTGACCGCCATGGTTGAGAAGGGCATCTTCGAGCTCTACAAGAAGGATGTGGACCGAATCGAGGAGGCTCCCTACGAGAGCGCTTTTACTCATCCCCTCTCCGATGTGCAGCAACGCGCATACGAAGAGATCAAGGAATCATTCACGTCGAAGGATGTCGTGTTGCTGCATGGAGTGACCTCCAGCGGCAAGACGGAGATCTATATACACCTGATAGAGGAGACCCTGAAATTGGGTCGTCAGGTCTTGTTCCTCTTGCCTGAAATCGCCTTGACGACGCAGATCACCAACCGGTTGAGGCGTGTGTTCGGCAATCAGTTGGGCGTTTACCATTCCAAGTTCACCGACAACGAGCGGGTGGAGATTTGGAAGAACCTCTTGGAGGATAAATCGTACAAGGTGATTTTAGGTGTGCGTTCCTCCGTATTCCTGCCGTTCAAGAACTTAGGGCTGGTCATCGTGGACGAGGAGCACGAGAATACCTACAAGCAATTCGACCCCGCTCCCCGCTATCATGCGCGCAATGCGGCGATCGTCTTGGCGAAGATGTCGGAGGCTAAGGTCCTGTTAGGCTCCGCGACGCCTTCGTTGGAGAGCTATGAGTGCGCCCGCTCCGGCAAGTTCGGTTTGGTGGAGTTGATGACCCGGTACGAGGGTATCGAGTTGCCGGACGTCATGGTGGCGGATGTCAAGGAGGCGAGGCGCAAGAAGGAGATGGTGCGAGGGGTATTCTCCCCGATGCTCATTGAGCAGGTGCGGAAGGCTTTGGAGCGGAAGGAGCAGGTGATCCTGTTCCAGAACAGACGAGGCTTCTCGCCTTTCATGATGTGCAGGACGTGCGGCTGCGTGCCCCGTTGCCAGAATTGCGACATTAGCCTGACCTACCATAAATCCACCCACCAGTTGGTTTGCCACTACTGTGGCTACACGATGAACGTGCCTACGTTGTGCCCCGCCTGCGAAACGCCTGAGCTGGAGCCACGCGGGTTCGGTACGGAGAAGATTGAGGAGGAGATAGCGGAGATCTTCCCTGGTGTGCGTGTGGTGCGTCTGGACTTGGATGTGGCGAAGTCCCGTAAGAACTACGAGAAGATCATCCATGATTTCGAGGAGGGCGCGATCGATATCCTTGTCGGCACCCAGATCATATCCAAGGGCTTGGACTTCGAACGGGTGCGTGTGGTCGGCATCCTAGATGCGGACTCCTTGCTGAACTATCCCGACTTCCGCGCTTTCGAACGGGCGTACCAGATGATGGCGCAGGTGAGCGGACGGGCGGGCAGAAAGAACAACCGAGGCATCGTGGTCATCCAGACCTCCGAGCCGGAACATCCCGTGATACGGCAGGTGCGGAACAATGATTACACCTCCATGTTCAACGTGCAGATGAATGATCGGGCGGCGTTCAAGTATCCGCCTTATTATCGTTTGATCTATATTTATATAAAAGGGAAAGAATATGCGCCCGTGAACAGTGCGGCGAATTACCTCGCCACGCTCATGCGGCAGTCGTTCGGCGACCGTGTCTATGGACCCGACAAGCCTGTCGTGGCCAGGATCCAGAACCTCTACATTCTGAAGGTGATGCTGAAGGTGGAGCTGCGGGCGTCGGTCGAGAAGGCCAAGGCGATGTTACGCGAACTGACCAACCTGACGTTGGCCCATCCCGCGCATAAATCTGTTTATATTCAAGTAGATGTGGACCCGATGTGATATCTTTCCCATATTTTTTGATTAACTTCGCGGAAATTTTGGAAGAACAGAGCAGAATATAGTTTATAATGAAGTTTGAAGAATTGAATTTGGAGCCCGCCTTGATGGACGGTCTGAACGTGATGAATTTCAAGGAGATGACTCCAGTGCAGGAACAAGCGATTCCTGTGATCATGGAAGGTAAGGATGTGATAGCGTGTGCCCAGACGGGTACGGGTAAGACGGCCGCTTTCCTCCTCCCATTGTTGAATAAGATGTTGAGGGAGAAACATCCTGAGGATGCTGTGAACGCGATCATCATGTCGCCTACACGCGAGCTGGCGCAGCAGATCGACCAGCAGTTGGAGGGCTTCTCCTACTTCCTTCCGATCTCCTCGGTGGCGGTCTATGGAGGAAATGATGCGGGGGCTTGGGACCAGCAGAAGCGCGCCATGCAGTTGGGCGCTGATTTCGTCGTGGCGACGCCGGGACGTCTGATCTCCCACATCAGTCTGGACAACGTGGACTTCTCACGGGTCAGCTACTTCGTGCTCGACGAGGCGGACCGTATGCTCGACATGGGTTTCTTCGACGACATCATACAAATCGTGAAAAAACTTCCTGCGGATAGGCAAACCATCATGTTCTCTGCCACCATGCCGCCTAAGATCAAGAAACTGGCGGAGTCGATCCTCCGTGATCCGGTCATGGTGAACATCGCCACCTCCAAGCCGGCGGATGGCGTCACACAAGGTGCGTATGTTTGCTATGAGACGCAGAAGCTCGCTCTGGTTCAATCCCTGTTCGCCGATAAGAAAGACGAGAAGATCATCGTATTCTCCTCCTCCAAGCAGAAGGTGAAGGAGGTGGCCCGTAGCCTGCGTAGGATGAAACTGCGTGCGGTGGAGATCCATTCGGACTTGGAACAACCGGAGCGCGACCAGGCTTTGCTCGACTTCAAGAGCGGTAAGGTAAATATCTTGGTGGCTACCGACATCATATCGAGGGGTATCGACATCGAGAACGTCGATGTGGTGCTCAACTACGACGTGCCGCATGACGCGGAGGATTATATCCACCGTATCGGACGTACGGCCCGTGCCCAGAAGGAGGGCGCCGGTATCACCTTCATCTCCGAGATGGACCAGTTCCGTTTCCAACGTATCGAGAAGTTCCTCCAGAAGGAGGTCGAGAAATATCCGTTGCCGGAAGGCTTGGGTGAGGCGCCTGCCTATAACCCTAAGAAGGATGGCGGACGCTCCAGACATGGCGGGGATGGCCGCAAGTTTCACCACCGCCCGAAGGGAAGTGGCGCGAAGGGTGGCAATCCAGGCGAAGCCCCTAAGAAGAGTGGGGGAGCGCACCACCATAGACGTAAGAACCCGGGCCACAACCAATAACCGTAGACGATGGGAAAGAAACGCATTCTTTTTGTCTGCTTGGGCAATATCTGCCGTTCCGCTGCCGCTGAGGCTGTGATGAAGGCGTTGCTGGAGCGCAAGGGCTTGGCGGACCGCTACATGGTGGACTCCGCCGGTATCCTGAACTACCATGCGGGCGAGCCTGCCGACCCGCGCATGATCGCCGCCGCGAAGGTGCGGGGCTATGATGTGACCTCCATCTCGCGACCGGTCCTCTTCAATGACTTCGACGATTTTGATATCATCGTGGGAATGGACGACGATAATGTGGAGTCGTTGATGGACAAGACCCACACCGACGAGCAGCGCAGGAAAATCCACCAGATGACCGAGTTCTGCATCCTGATGCACGACACTTACGTGCCGGACCCCTACTATGGTGGCTCGGCTGGCTTCACCCATGTGATGGACCTGCTGGAGGATGCTTGCGAGGGACTGCTGAATTACTTAGAGAATTAAGAGTTAAGAATTAAGAGTTGTTGGGCTAAATATAATACAAAAGGCGGATCGGAGGGATTCGCCTTTTGTGTTGGTTAGTAACCATAATCTTCTTTCTGGAATTGTTTCAGGTACTCCTCTATAGGACCGTCAATTCTTTTGAAAGTTTCGTCACTGTATGCTCCAGTCGTTTCGTCTCCTGTCCGTGCCCTTAGGACCATTTCGTCCCCGGAGAAAGATATGATGGTATAATAAATAACTTCAGACGAGTAATATATGATAATATGTCCATTGTCATATTTCCATGTGGTTTTAGCTTCGTTTTCGGATAATTTGCCTTCGTGTATTTGTTGGAATATTCCCATCTCTCCATGAAGGAAATAGGAGTATTCTCCATCGTAATCTTCACTGAAAATCACAGTGGGCTTGCCTTTTGAAATCACATAATCTTTTGTGGACACCATTATCCAGTTTACCATCACATCCTTCTTATCCACTATGACTGCTTTGTCCACAGTGTTGGTGTACCGTCCGTTGTTGTTGCAGTTACAACTGTTGTCATCGTCGTCATCATCGCCACAAGAGGAGAAGATGAACATTGCCGCTATCGCTGTTACGAAGCAAGCGAATTTATAGTACGTGAAATATTTTGACATGTTTTTCTTTTTTAGTAGTTGTTAGCTTCTTGTTCTTCTATTTTTTGTTGGATGAAATCATCGATGGATCCGTTGATTCTTTTGTATGTTTTGTCGACATAGGCCCCAATCGTTTCGTCTCCTGTCCTTCGTCTAAGAACCATTTCGTCGCTGGTTAATGAAATGATGGCATATTGTTCGACTCCGTATGTGTTGTACATGTAGATGTATCCGTTGTTATATTTCCATGAACTATAAAACTCTTTCTCTAGCTCTCCTTGAAATATGTTTATTTGCCCATATAATCCATTCCCACCATCCATAATGTAGAAGTAGCTGCTGTGTTTTATATAGTCTAATTCGTAGGAAAAAGTGGCTTCCCCACCTGAAACTATGTATTCTTTGCTGGAAACCAGCATCCAATTCACCATCACATCCTTTTCGTCCGCCACAATCGCTTTGTCCACGGTGATGGTGTACAGCCCGTTGTTGTCGCAGTTACATGTGTTGTCGTCGTCATCGTCGCCGCAAGAGGAGAGGACGAACATTGTCGCTAACGCCGCCGTGAAGCAGGCGAATTTGTTGTACGTGAAAATCTTTCTCATGATTCTTCTTTTTTATGGACCTTCTTTTCCTCCTCCCTGACGTAAGGTCCGTTAACCGTTCTGGAGTTTCTGTTTTGTATTAATGTTTAAATACTACACAAAAATACTATACTGAATATTTCTCCGCCAAACTTTTCTTTTAAAATATTCCATCAATCTCTTGTTTTTTGTCTATTGTCAATAAAACAAACGTAAAAAGTACGTTTAATAATGGTGCGACACGAAAAGCCTCCCTATGCGCATCCCTCAAGGAATAATCGTATATTTGTCCCGCAATACCAAAGCTAAAGTCTAATGTCTACAATGCTGGACATCCAACATATTGAGCGATCGACCGGTTCGGTGGAGTATCATCCGCTGAAACCCTTCCTGCCCTCTTCCGCGAAGGTGCTTTTCCTAGGCAGTTTTCCTCCGCCGAGAGCCCGCTGGAGCATGGACTTCTTCTACCCTAATTTCATCAATGACCATTGGCGGATCATGGGGTCGCTCTTTTTCGGCGAGAAGGACTATTTCGTGGAAAGCGGTCGGAAGCGTTTCTGCCTGGAGCGCATCGTGGCGTTCCTCCAGCAGACAGGCATCGCCTATTATGACACGGCCACGGCGGTCAGACGCCTGAAGGAGAATGCCTCGGACAAGTTCCTCGAAGTGGTGGAGCTGACGGATGTTGAGGCGCTCTTGGGGCAGATTCCCTCCTGCAGGGTGGTGGTCACCACGGGTGAGAAGGCCACGCAGAACCTTATGGACTTCTTTTCGTTGCCGGAGATGCCGAAGGTCGGCGCTCATGTCCCGTTGTGTGGCGACACTGTCCTGTTCCGTTTGCCCTCCTCCTCGCGCGCCTATCCGCTGAGTCTGGAGAAGAAGGTGGAGGCATATCGCAAGATGTTCGAATTCGCGGGGATTCTGTGAGGAATCATAGTGCTTTGGATGGATTTATATTATAAATATATTTAATGTTTTGATTTGCATATCTGTTTATATTGTTAATATCATGTAAAATACGTGTTAATTTTATATTAGTTCGCATTTAAAATAATACCTACTAAGTAAATGGTTTATATGTTGTTAATGGTCTACTTTGATAATACTCAAAATAATAAAACATAAAAAATATATAAAAAAAGTTTGTTATATCGGAATTTATATCCTATATTTGAATTGACATGAAGTAAGAGATATATCATATAGATAATATGTATTAATGTGTAATCTTCTCTATCTATAAGATAATTCGTGTGTTGATGTGTGTAGATGCCCTTTTTTTGTGAAATACCCGTTGGGGTAATTATTTGTCATGGACGAGTGGGTTTTGACGATGGATGGGATCTCCGTTTTGTCATAAATCCATTTGAACATGCTTGAAAAACAGATTGTCTTATATGATGTCAGATATTGAAGCGCATTCCTGATTATGTAATGTAATCGCTTTTAAATCTTAATATTAACTTTAAATTTTAATGCACATGGAAGAAAAAAACATTCTTGATTCGGCTATTAATCCTTTTGCATTAGCAGAGGCGATTTCGGAGAAGAAAATCTCGTGGGGCAGTGATTTGAATTCACAAAAGAAAAAGTTATCCTCGACGCTTGGATTGTCGGAGCAGGATATTTTTGGGGAAGATAGTCCAATCCTTCATCCGTTCTTTAAGCCTAAGACGATGAAAGCCATAGGGATACCGGAGGCGAAAAAACAACTGGAAGAGTTCTTAGGTGCAAGAATGAAGCCTTTGCAGCCTAATTTGAAAAAAACTGCGGCAAACGAAGAAAAAAGGGTGTTGGCTCTCGCGAAAAAAGAACGCATTCTCAATTTTGTTTTTAAAGCAACCAAGGAATCATATTCCACTGGTGATGTGACCCCAGCGAATTGTACATGGAAAGACAATGGTATTTTCTTCAAATGTGCTGCTGAAGGTGATGATCCTATACAAGGATCTTTAGGCGATTGCTATTTCATAGCTGCGCTTGCTGCAGTGGCTTGGGCAAAACCGTATTCAATTATAAATAGAGCGTCTTTGTGCTATTGTGATTCTGAAGGCGACGCGGAGTCAAATATTAGGCATCAGATCGATTTCTTTAAGCAAGCGTCGAATGGTAATTATTCGACCAAGGTTGCCCTGGAAGTGTCCGATTTCATACCGATCCTAGATAGCACTAAAACACCTTTGTATGTTAAGTCATTTGATTCGAAGGAAACATGGCCTTCCGTGTATGAGAAAGCGTATGCGAAATATAGAGTTGGGCATACAGGTGATAAACCGGACTATTCATTGATCGGACAAGGCGGATGTACTGAACATACAATTGGCGAGATTACTGGTGGAAAAGTAACAGTAAAGTGGCACAGTTCTACTTCGGCTTCTGCGTTGTTGAAGTTTATCCAAAGTAATTGTTACGCATGGACAGCAAATGACTTTTGGGGGAAAGATGGATATTCACATCGCTTGAAGTATCCTATGGTCGCCGGACATCCGACCTCCAATGATTGTGGCGTTGTATCTTCCCATTCTTACTCTATCCTGGGATTTGACCATGATGATAAAGGTCAGTATTATGTTGTCCTAAGAAATCCGTGGGGACGCTATCCAGCCACAAAAGACGTAAAGACTGGCAATTGGAACGTGATTTCGTATAGGCAGGGGTATGGTTCAATGATCCCTTTGAATGTGACCGGTTCGACAAGCAGATGGGGTGGAATATTTGCGTTGAAGATAGAAACATATTTGAAGATATTTGGCTGTACGGCTGTTAGTGTATATTAAAGTTTATTTGAGGACGACGTTTTACGTCGTCCTCCTTAACCTTCAAGTTCCAAGGATTATTCATCAATGAAAAGAAGAACCTTATCATTACATGTCAACGACACCTTCACGTTGGAGTTGGAAAGCCATGAAGGGGGTGGTTACCTTTGGACGATTGCTTCTAATGATGAAGCGGTTGCCCAGGTGCGAATCGTGCCCCGTGGGTCGACGCAATGCGCGACGGCAACTCCGATCGGCAAGAGCCTCCCGGTCCGGGTCGAAATCACGGCTCTGGCGGAGGGGAAATCTGTCGTTGTCCTTGAAGAGAAAAGATCGTGGGAGATGGACGTTAAACCATTGAATATCTATAAGATCAACATTACAGTAAAACAATAGTATTAAGACATGACAAACAATAATTCACAGATAATGGAAAGCAAATTCAAGTTGCCTAAATTGGGATGGCTTCCTGACCTTCCCGATGAGAGGGATTATATTTACAAGGCTCCTATCAAGTTCAGCAAACCTAAAGCCTTGCCGTCAAAAGTGGACCTCAGGAAAATTTGTCCTCCTGTATTTAATCAAGGAGAACTGGGTAGTTGTACGGCAAATGCTTTACTCGCCGCTGTGGAATGTTGCAAAAAGAAGCAGGGGCAGAAAACCAAAAGACTGTCGCGCCTTTTCCTGTACTATAATGAGCGCGTGATGATTGACACTGTGATGTCCGATAGTGGCGCTTACTTGAGAGACGGTGTCAAGTCGTTGAACAAACAGGGCGTGTGCCTTGAAAAGGATTGGCGCTACAGCAGTAGTACTAGCTACAAGGCTAAATTCACGAAAAAGCCAACCCCTAAATGTTATGAGTTGGCTCTCGACAACCAAATCCTATCTTACTGGCGCATCTCTCCTAATCTCCAGGACATCCGGTCTTGCCTCGCCGACGGATATCCGTTTGTTTTCGGTTTCTCGGTTTATTCCAGCTTTATGACGGATGAGGTCTACAAAACGGGTATCATGCCGATGCCTCAATCCGGTGAGTCAATGCTTGGCGGACATGCGGTGATGGCCGCAGGCTATGATGATGAGAAGAAGATGCTCCTCGTGCGTAATTCATGGGGAAAGGAATGGGGCGACAAAGGTTATTTCTGGATGCCTTACGAGTATATTACAAACACAAGGAATTGCTCGGATTTCTGGACTATCCGTGAAGTGGAATGACCAATGCGCTGGCTTCAGCGGTCGGACTGTTATCCAAGGCATAGATGGACAGGTCTTCCGTACCATAGTCGGAAACTCACCTGAAAATCTTTGAATGTATGACTGTTAGAGTATGTTCACATTTTTTTGTCTGGTAATCGACTGACAAGTTTCCCACCCGTCCGCCATGCCGAAAATATTGTAGGCGTTGCGGACGGTACATTCCTCTCATGACGAAGGTGCGTTTAGAGGGAAACTTAGTCGGGTAATATTGTTGCAAATCAAGTAATATAATATTGTATTCTTATTAAGTGTTTGTGTAATAATCCAATAACAATAAAATACAATAAAAATAGATAATAGATTTGTTTATTAGAAATTTTTATCTTATATTTGAATTGACAATAAATAAGAGATGTACAATATTCGTAATATATATTGATGTGTAATGTTTTTTATTTTGTAAGATAGGCTATTGTTGATGTGTATTGCGGGGCGTACCCTTATGGAAGCCCATTGGACTAATCTTTTGTAATAGTGAGCGTATTCCGATGATGGGCGGATTGCATGTTTGGCCCTAGGTCCATCTGGATTTAGTCGAGGAGAACCGAATGCCCTGATATGGTGGCAGATGTGAATGTGTATGATATTAATAGCAATAAAAATGTTTCATTTTAACTTTATTATTAACCTTAAATTTTAATGAAAATGGCAAAAGTAAAAGAATTATTTGAGTTTGAAATTGACTATAAGAAAGTCAAGAAGTTCGAGTTGACCGAACAGGATATTGAAGATCTCAAATTAGAGCAGCTATCGGTCGTAAGGAAGTTGCGTAAGGCTGTAACGACTATCATTACTGCACAAAGCAGGCCTGATTTCCCGGATGACCTTCAGTATTTTGAGAGCTATTCGGCTAATTTCTTCCCTAAAGGAAAGGTTGCGATTTATGTGAATAAATCCATTTATACAACAATTAGGGCTTCCATCGAACAGTATATAAAGGATTTGGCGGACGAAGGTTATTATGCGACAGCATACACTGTTACTGGAGATTCCGCAGTGACATTGCGCAATCACATTAGGAACCAGAGTGGAATCGTCGGGTCATTAATGGTGGGAAATCTGCCGTATATTGCCTATGAGGACAGTAGTGATTCATCAGCGGTGGAAGTGTTCCCATGTGATCTTTATTTCATGGACACGAATGGTACGTGGACTAATACGGATAGCGATACTAACATCGAAAAACACACGGGAAATGTGGCCCCAGAAATTTGGGTAGGAAGATTGTGGACTCCGACCAATAATGGAAATGATACTGCCTTGTTGAAAGATTATTTCAGAAGAAACCATAATTATAGGAAGGGCTTGTTCGGTTGTACCAATCGAGGCTTGTCTTTTGTCGATGACGATTGGACTAGCTTTGGAGACTGTGGACTTAAAAAATGTCTGAATGCTGCTGATATATGTACGGTTGTTAATAAGGAAGACACGAACGAGAACCGTTATAAGGCAGAATTGAGCATGCATAGATTGTGGTCACAAGTGTGTGCTCATTCAAATACCAGCCTCCATGCCTTTAGGGTAAGTTCTGGTAATGGCTATGTGTATTCATCCTATATCAAGAATAACTCTGCGCCTAAAGCCTATTATTATAACTTGTTTGCATGTAGAAGCGGAAAGTATACGTCTTCCGATTATATTGGTGGATGGTATATTTTCGATTATTCAAAACAGGACAAATGCTATGGATTGGCGGCTATTGCAAGTGCGAAAACTGGCTCGATGTTGTATTTCGAGAATTTCTATGGATCTATGGGGAAGGGACTCTCTATCGGAGACGCTATGGTACAATGGTGGAAGTGCTTGGGATCCACGCATGAAGTAAGCGAAATCTCTTGGCATTATGGACTCTCTATTTTGGGTGACCCGACATTGACTAACTTGTCAGGTGCTGTGCCAAATAAGAGGACTCCTGCCGATGGCACCGTATTTGAACATTATCCGAGGTTAACCCATTTGTCGTGGGATCCTGTCGCATTGCCTAATGTCACGTATGAAGTCCAAACTGATTACTACTACGGCGTGTGGAATTATGAGTACAACAAGGCTTCTATTAACACGATTAAAAACATAAAGAACACATACTACGACACTTCATTCGTGGGTGCGCAGAGAGGCCGTTGGAGAGTTAGGGCCGTCTCAGGAAATGTGCCTGGACCATGGAGTGATTGGGGTTATTTTAGATATTTGCATTAATCAGTCTGTTGTTAAAAAATGTCCGCAATGCTTTTGGCGTTGCGGACATTTGTTTGTAAAGTAGTCATAAAGAACGATACTCTTCCTGTTGAGGTATGCGCTCCTTATTTCTTTTCCTCCTCCTTCTTGTTCAGCTCCGGATAGATGATGCGGGTGTGGTAGATGGTCTTGAGCTTCTCCTTGAGGACCGCCTTGATCTCGTTAATCTCCTTGAAGGTGATAGGGGTCTCCTCGAAGATACCCTCCCGGATTTGATCGGTGATGATCTTCTCGACAAGGTCGTTGATACTCTTGTCCGTGTATTCCTG
>Ga0310695_10004287_pt1 | contig 26568 bp, 24 predicted proteins | sample RumenRJG_04DNA_FD_203882 | JGI IMG/M metagenome (GOLD analysis project Ga0310695, IMG submission 203882) | Bovine rumen microbial communities from Lethbridge, Alberta, Canada - RJG_04 (v2) (version 2) | ecosystem: Host-associated > Mammals > Digestive system > Stomach > Rumen | place: Canada... | reverse complement strand
GATATTATATTTGCCTTCATTTGCGGGGGTTACGGATACAGTTGCATTTGCCTTGAAATCCTGCTGGGTAGTCCACTTTGTATCGGCAGATTTCTTGTAATATACAGCGTAGGTTGATGAGCCTGTACCGCCTGTGGAAGCAGCCTTTACCGTAACGGAACTGCCGAGATTGATTGAAGTTGCAGAGATAGTTGAGTTATTGACAAGGGGCAGCCACTTCTTGATAGTAAGGGCATTCACGTCATTGACAATATAATAGGAATTGTTGCTGTATTTTACGACATTTGTTATGCTCTTGGGGAAAGAACCCGAAGTAGGTACTGCAAGGGGACTTCCGGAATCGGCATAATCGAGTTCGGTTCTTACATTAAGAATACCTGAAACTTGCGGATTGATAGAGAGCTTTTCTTCTGTTGTCACAAGGTCGTTGATGTTGAGATTGCCTGAAAATTCAACTTTTGAACCGGCTCTGATATACATTGCACCATGAATATTATACCAGTCGGTGATGTTGGAATTGATGGAAGTGCCGTTTCCTATGGAAACATAACCGCCTCTTACATAGATAGTTGAGCCTGTTGCCTGATGGTTGCTGAAATTCTTGTACATGGTGGTATCTTTGATGTAAGCTCTGTCGTTGGAGGAATAGGTGTAGAATGCGGAGCTTGAATAGTCTGTACGGTTCTGACGGAATACAGTGCCGTTGGAGGAATGGAGGGTAGAACCGCCTGTAACGCAGACAGTAGCGTATGTGGAGTAGTTGAATTCAATGATACAGCCCTGCAAATTGACAGTTGAGCCTGTGCTGTGTACTGCCGCACCTGCATTGTCCTTGCGGAAACGTCTGACAGTAACGCCTTTTCCGAGAGTAAGGGAGGAATTGCCCGAAAGGGTGAATGCTCTGTAATAAGTTTGAAGCTGACCGTCAATGACAAACATATCATCTTTATCGGAGTAGGTCTTGATAGTCAGAGAACCGCCGTTTTTGATAATGAACGGGTCGGAAGAGATATTGTTGTAGATAACAATTTTCTTGGTTTTGTCGTAGGGCATGATGGTAACGGATTTGCCGTCAACTACGATTTGTTCGTCTATGGAAGTGGATTTGTCGATATAGACGATACCACCGTTGGGAGCGGCATTGACAGCCTGCTGAATGGAGCTGTAATAGGTGTTGCCCGAATATGCCATATACTGCAGGGGATTGTAGGAATAATTGATGGTAATGCTCTTATAGACGTTAAGTGAGCGGTCATAAGCATTGATGGTATAGTCACCCGATACATCTGTAACATATCTGTAATCCCATACAAAGTCAAGGACTTTTCCGTCTTTCACGATTTCAAAGCCGAGATGTGCGTCTTTATAGCTGTCGGAAATGGTAAAGAACATGGATTTGGTCTGCTTATCGCAGGAAGCTTCAAGAGTTCCGCTTTTGCCGACATTGGTATTGAGGGGCTTTGTATAAGCATAGTCGTCATAGTACCAGAATTTCGGCTGTGACTTGCTAAGGGACATTGCATTCATTGCGGCTGTGTAGTTTGCGGAGGGATTGGTGATATAGCCGTATCTCTTGAAGTAATAGGTAAGGTCGATACCGAGTATCTTGGAGGAGTAGAGGGCAATTTTTTCGGCTGCGGAGAGATTATTGGCATAGCTGTCAACGGTCTTGTTTCCGCAGGTGCCGTTTCTGAACATATCGTCAAGTTCAGCCCAGTAGCCGTTGTGATATACTTCAAGGTCCCAGAACATGGAAAGTCCCCAGAAATTGATGGGATTGGTATTCCATATAGAATTGGTTTCGTTCTGTGCGAGGGGGACAGTTTCATTGGTTCTCTTGGGGATAGCAATATCATAGAGGGTTTCATTTTTAAGACCGTAAGCCATAGCCCACATATTATTGGTGATTTCTATATATGTTCTGCCCTCAATGTCAAGGATATGACCTGTTTCATGGGAGTAGCCCCAGCCTCTTCTGTTTTCGGTGAGGGCAGCGGCAGACATATCACCGTCCTGTATGCCCATAAAGCCGAGAATTGATGCATAAGCACCGCCGTAGGGCTGATTGAGTTTTATCGGGAGTACAAGATTTTTGTACTCAGAAGGCTCAAGACCGCCGAATTCAAAAAGTTCTTCATAGTATTTGTCCCATGCAACAGAAACTTTTTGAGGGTCAATGGCATTGGTAACATAGCCTTCATATACTCTTGTCAAAGCAAGGGTAAAGAGAGTATGCTTTGAAGTAAACTCTGCCACATTGTGATAGCCTTTTTTACCTTGCTGATAGTTGTTATAGTAATCGGAGAGTTCCGCAACGAATTTTTGCACGTTGTCGCCCTGACGGAAAATCGGGATTTTATCTCCGCCCTCAATATAGACCTTTACGTTGGAGCTTTGCTGTGCGGTCGTGTAGGGGTTGATGAGATATACACATCCGCCGGGTTCGGTAGCGGTTTCATATGTGCTGAAATCGGTATGGAGTGCGGGAACGGTTATTTCATTCATGCCTCTTGCAAGAGCTACTTCTTTTATTTCGGTGCTGTCGGATATGTGTTGGGTGAAAAGGATATGCGGAATCGGGTCGAGATCCTCTGCCTGAACATAGATTTTAAGTTTTTCACCGGGAGTTGCCCATATACCCGTCGCAATACGGTTGGAGAAACCGAAACGCATTTTAAGTGTATTCTTTGAAAAAGCGGCAATATCGCCTACTCTTTTGGGAGTAAATTCCCTGTCTGTGTCATAGTTTGCTATATTGTAGTCGGAGAGCTTGTTAACGGGTTCGGAAGATTTTTCCTGGTATTTCATAAGTGTGAGGAGCTGTCCCGAAGAGTTGGAACTGTAATCGTGTACGGTGAACCAGGCATCGCTGTACATAGAAATGGCATATTCCTTGTCACCGACTTTTTTCTTTACAATGACCTGTACAGCACCGTTGTTGTATATGTCAAAATAAAGGGGAGAGGGAGTGGAAGTAAATTGAAGTTTGCCGTAGGTGACAATGTCAAGATACTGTCCGCTGCTGTTGATGATGTAGTAATAGCCGTTGCCTGCCGACTTGATTTTATAGCGGTATTCGGACGGAACAGCAGAGTCCCTTGCAGGAAAGACAAGACTGTCCGCCTTGTAGGAGGGGAAAGAATTGTTGCCCGAGTTGAGCGTGTCTGTCATAAGGGTTTTGGTAGAGGAATTGTAGAATACATACTCTCCCTCTGTCACGGAGGAAACGGTATTGTAATACCACTCACTCTGAGAAGAAGAGGATACGGCTGCCGCCGCATTTGCCGAGAGAGCAAAACCCGATGAAACAGCGGGCATGGCGGCTATGATAGAGCCTGCCAAAAGAAGTGCAGTCACGGACTTGAAACGTTTTGACCACATGGTCTGTCATCTCCTTGTGAAAAATTTGTTAATAGAATTGTAATACATACGTCATAAAAAATCAACGAACAACCCCAAAATCTACTTTTTGGATATATGGCGGTTACGAAAATTGTTGATTTTAACTATAACTTGAATATGAATTTTTTTAAAAAAATAGTAGCGAATGAAAAAAGTGTGTTATAATTGAAAATACATAAAATATTTTTTTAAGGAGGATATTTTTTATAAAAAAAGAATCCAAGAGATTGCTGAAAAGCATATTTGCCGCAAGCCTTGTGGCAGCACTCGGTTTCGGCATGGTGCCTTTCCAGCCCATAGCACAGACTTTTGATACGGCTCTTGTTGTAAATGCAGAGGGAGCAACAGAGGAAACGGTAACAGCGTATGACGGCAGAACAATTCCTATGTCTGACGTGCTTGTTGTAAATAATGGAGTGTATTTTGACAATCTTCGTTATGCAACTATCTATGCACAGGACGGGGATTTGGACAACATTTCATCAGCATTTGTTGGCGATGAATTAAAATTCACTTATAAAGACAGTGAAGGTGAAGAAGAAGTCAAGAAAGTTTTCTGGACAGTAAACGGTGTGCCTGTATTTGACACAGATAAGTTTGAAGCACTCAAAGAGAAATATTTGGGTATGGCGGCAGATTCTATTCCGAATGGTCAACTTCCTGTTGTGGAGGGTGAAATTCCTGATTTGGATGCTGTAACTGCTACTCTTGATGATGAATCTTCTACTTCGGTTGATGACAGTTTGGACTTGAATGTTCCCGAGATTATTGGTGAGATATTTGACACATTCCATACGGACAAAGAACTTACTCTCACAATGGGAGAAGAACCTTTGAATGTTTGCAGCTATGCAGCTTATGACGGCAGACTGTTTGTAGAGAAATTTGAATCATGGCTTGATGTCGTACTCCCCAAAAACTTCACAACACCCGATTATGGCGTTCTTACACGCAGTACAGACGGTGAATGGTTTGTCAACGGCGAAATGGTAACTAATACCATTTCGGTAGAAGAATTTGAAGATGCAAAAGATACCGTAGTTGACAATGTCATGGAATTTGTTTCCAAATGTCTGACAAGAGTTAAATTTGTAATGGATTTGATAAATTCGAAAGAAGATGAAGACGAACCGGGTATTGGCATAGCACCTTACTATGGTGATGATGAACCGGGTATCGGCATAGCACCTTACAATGGTGATGGTGAACTGGGTATCGGTATAATAACAGTACCACTTCATGATGTTCCCGAAGGCATGAATATTTACGAACTGTATGAACTGTTTGGCGATGTAGACTTTGACGAACTCTCTGTTGATGAAAAAGTTGATTTGTATATAGACCTTATCAAGTATGTATTGAAATCTATCGAAAGAGCATATGGAGACAATATACTTGATGCTATTACAAATCACGGTGAACCGATATTTGATGACTACTATGTCTATGTAGATGCAGATGAAGGCACAAAGACACTTATGTTCACAGTCTTTGGAGATGCGAAAGTACAGTGGAAGAACCGTTATTATGTATTCGGAGAAGAAAAATTCGAGGGTGATACCGTTGTTGTAAATGCTCCCGAAGGTGCTGAAAGCGGTGCATGGTTCGTAAACGGAAAGAGAATTGATACTCTTGAAACGGTTGAAAATTATGTAGTAGGCGAAAATAATGCACTTACTATCACGGTTTGCGAACCCGTTGAAAGCGTTGAGTGGAAAGAGTTTGCAGGCAACAGTATGGTTATGTCCTCACGTAAAAAGGTCGGCAATTATATAAAAGTAAATCTTACAGCTAAATGGGCTCTCCCCGAAGGTGCGGAAGTTGTGGAAGCAGGTATCGCAAGAGTTTATGCGGAAGACTGCCCCGAAGATTTTGACGCACAGTATATTTATGATAACGGTTCCAAGAAGGTTTCTTCACTGAAAACTCTTAACGGCAAGTATTCTTATGCACTCAGCATGAACTCCAAGAGTGCAAAGAAAACTCTCTGTGCAGTGAGCTTTGTTACTTATAAGATTGGCGATGTCACATATACAGACCTCTCCGATATAGCTGTAAGTGCAGAACCCGCAGCAGACTTGGCATAATCATATTTCCTGAATAAGAAATAATAAATTTCTGCCGTACACAAAAAACTGTGTACGGCAGTTTTTTGTTTCCTGCATTTTTGAAAATCAAAATTGAGTATATAGGAGTATATTACAGAATAAAGGAGAATTTCGGAGATTGCCGAACGCTAAATTAAAAATTTCAAAAAAACCCTTGACTTTGAAAAAAAGATGTGTTATTATCTTACTCGTGACTTGAAGTGTGCGTGAAGCATACGGAAATGTATAAAGAAATTTTGAATATCAGGAGGAAATTTGCTATGTCAACCTATATGGCTAAACCTAACGAAGTTGAACGTAAATGGTATGTCGTAGATGCAGCAGGTAAATCACTCGGTCGTCTTGCTGTGGAAGTTGCAGACCTTTTGAGAGGTAAAAATAAACCTACTTTTACTCCTCATGTTGACTGCGGTGACTTCGTTGTTGTAATCAATGCGGAAAAAACAGTTCTTACAGGCAAAAAGGCTGAACAGAAATTTTACTACCATCACACGGGTTATATCGGTCACATGAAGTCTGTCAGATATGACACCCTCATGGAAACAAAACCCGAAATGGCAGTTGAACTCGCTGTTAAGGGTATGATACCCGATAACACCATCGGAAGAAAGGCTTTGACAAGACTTCATGTCTATCAGGGCAGCGACCACAAACATCAGGCTCAGCAGCCGATTGTTCTTGAATAATAAGAGGGGAGGCATTTTTAATTATGTACGATAAGACACCTTATTTCTACGGTACAGGCAGAAGAAAAAGCTCTGTTGCAAGAGTAAGACTCTATAAGGGTACAGGTAAAGTAACCATCAACGACAGAGATATAGACGATTATTTCGGTCTTGAAACTCTGAAACTCATTGTTCGTCAGCCTCTCGTTCTCACCAATACAGAGGGACAGTTCGACGTAGTATGCAGAGTGGCAGGCGGCGGTGTAACAGGTCAGGCAGGTGCAATCCGTCACGGCATATCCCGTGCACTTTTGCAGTTTGACAGCGAAAATCTCCGTCCCAGACTCAAAAAGGCAGGATTCCTTACACGTGACCCGAGAATGAAGGAAAGAAAGAAGTACGGCTTGAAAGCAGCCCGTCGTGCACCTCAGTTCTCAAAGAGATAATTTCAGCCTTACGGCAGTTATCAAATTACAGCAAGAAGATTTTAAGCCGTTCATCGATTTGATGAGCGGCTTGTTTTTGAATGAGGGAGATTTATATGGATAACGCAGAGAATAAACGAAGTGCCTACTGGGATAATATCAAAGGCTTTCTGATTTTGCTGGTTGTGTTTGCACACATACTCTTTCAGCTTCAGGACATATCATTTACCATTAACGGCATAGTGGATTATATTTATATGTTTCACATGCCTGTGTTTGTTTTTGTATCGGGCTTTTTTGGAAAAAGCGAACACTCTCACAGCTTTGAATCAATGATAAAGCTTATCTTTCTGTACTTTATTTTTAACAGTATCATTGGCTTTATTTATGGGTTTACATCTGTTATTCAGCCGATGTATTCCTATTGGTATCTTGCTGCATTGATAGTATGGCGGCTTACTGCACATCATATTGCAAAATTTAAGGAAATCAATCTCATATTGTTGATTATTGCAGTGTTTGTCGGTTTTTATCCCGCTGTTGACAATACATTTGCTTTGGCAAGGATAATAGGTTTTTATCCGTACTATATGTCGGGGTATCAGCTCAGTGCCGAAAAGGACAGTGAATTGCAAAATAAAAAATATACTGAAAGAGCTGCAGTCGGACTGCTTGTTTTATCGGGTACAGCCCTGCTTGCATGGGGAGCATATTCTTTTTTCAATTACAGCGATTCGGCTCTCCAAATGGCAAGCTACAATACGCCAAATGATGCATTCGGAAGAATCATTCTTTTTATCATTGCATTTTTGGCTGTATATATTATCAGATGTATTTCGCCAAATAGCAATATACCGCTTATCACATCTTTCGGAAAAAATTCTTTATGGATATTCATTCTCCACAGACCTTTTACTATCATGCTGAGCAGTCTTATTGAAGATTTTCCGATACCTGTTATTATTATTTTATCCGTTATTGCTTCATTTGCAATGTGCATATTATTCGGCAACAAGTTTGTTGTCAAATATATGAACAAGTTTCTTTCGGGAGGGGCGGATATTTTCATATCCGACAGCAAAAAATTCACTGCCGCAAAATTTGCGACACTTGCAGTATCGCTTTGGTTTGTGATTTCTGTTGTGATAAATTCATATTCGGGCTTGGCAATCGGCAGTTTAAAAAACCTTTTCGGCAGCAATACTCCCCAAGAGGAGATTACCGAAACAGAAAGCAGTGAAATTCCCGAAGAAACAGATGTTATTTATCCGATTATGACTGATGAGCAGAAAAATGCTTTTGACAATGCTTTCAGGATCACTTTTGCAGGCGACCTTATACTTCTCGAGGACCAGGTGAAACGTGCATATAACGGGAAAGAATTTGATTTCACCGACGTTTTTGAATATGCAGAGCCTTATATTTCCTCAGCGGATTTTGCAATAGGCGTATTTGAAGGACCTATGGCAGGAAGTGAGGCAGGATATACTTCGGGCAACTATGATGACGGAAAAGCATTATATCTGAATTTTCCCGATGAGTTTGCGTCAGCCGTGAAAAATGCAGGGTTTGACCTTGTCACCAATGCCAACAATCATCTTCTTGACAAAGGGGAGAGCGGTGCTTTAAGGACAATAGATGTACTTGACAAAATCGGTCTTGACCATACGGGTGCTTATAAAAATATGGAAAGCAAGCGTAATGAACATATCAAGTACATTGAGTGTCGGGGAATAAAAATGGCTGTCCTTTCATACACGTTTGGAAGCAATTATATTGACAACTCCGAGTTGATTGACGGCAGTCTTTCATATATTACTTCTGTGATATGCGGTACGGAGGGAGAGCAATTTGAAGCTTTGAAAAAATCGGTGGAGGAGGACTTTAAATCTGCAAAGGAGATGTCACCCGATTTGATGATAGTTCTTCCTCATATAGGAACTCAGTTTTTAAACGAACCCGACAGTGAACAGAAAGTATGGTTTGATATTTTCAAAGAGAACGGGGCAGATATTATATTAGGCGACCACCCTCATGTGGTTGAGCCTGCTTTGATTGAAAACTATAACGGAAAAAATGTTTTCATCGCATACTGTCCGGGAAATTTCGCCAATATTTACCGTGAAAATCAAGGCGATACGAGTATGTTGACCGACGTTTATATTGACCGCCATATCAAAAAGATAATTGGCGGAAGTGTAGTTCCTCTTTATACATACGCACCTGCCGACAAAAATTTCAGAGCCGTGCCTGTATATGATATGGTTACAAATGCCGAACTGAGAAAACAGCTTACAACCGATGATATGCAGTCTGCCGCAAATGCAAACCGTATTGTAACAAGTGTTGTTTTCGGGCATGAAATGGATATCTCGGCTGTATCGGAGAGATATTATTTCAATAAAGACGGTTTTATCCGTCAGAAAACCACGGGGCTGGAATTGACAGACCATATGAAAGAGAATACACTTTATAAGGCAATGCGGAAAGCAAAGAGTATTTGTTTTGTAGGCGACAGCGTGACCGAAGGCACAAAAAACGGGGGCTGTCCATGGTATGAGCCGATTGAAGAATACTTTCCCGACAAGAGTATATATAATTATTCAAAAGGCGGGTGTACCGTGTCATATATGACAGAACATAAAGACGATATACCCGAGGCGGAACTTTATGTCATAGCACTCGGAACAAATGATGTCCGCTATCGTGATGAGAGTATATGTGCCATGACAAAAGAGGACTATGTTTCGGCACTTGATGAACTGAAAAAAAGTATAGAAAAAAATAACAAAAATGCAGAGTATATATTTATTGCTCCGTGGTATTCCACAGACGGTGATTTATACTGTTATATGTCCTTTGAGGAAAAGACGGCTTTGAATGAAGAATACTGCGATGAACTTCAAAAATACTGTTCTGCCAATTCTCTGGGATATATCAATCCGAATGGGTTTATCCGCAATCAACTTGTATTTGCTCCCGACAGGGAGTATCTGCTTGACCATATACACCCGAACTCCTCAAAGGGAGTGGTGATGTATTCGGAAGCGGTGCTGAACGGATAAAAGCTGATATTGTCAAACAGACAGCCGAAGTGTATTGCATGATTGCAAAAATTAAGAATTTCAGAAAAGTTTGTTAATGATTTGTTTACAGAGAGAGTGTATGATATAAAAACAGGAAAATGTATCGGAGCTGAAAATTTATGTCGATTTGTCTTATACTTGAGGGCGGAGGCACAAGAGGAGCTTATACAGCAGGAGTGCTTGATGTGCTGACGGAAAATAATATTTTTTGTCAAACAATTTACGGAGTATCTGCAGGAGCGTGCAATGCCCTTTCTTATATATCAAAGCAAAGCAAAAGAAATTATGAAATTTTTACAAAGTATGCTTGTGACAAGCGTTATATGAGTTTTTCTTCTCTTTTGAAAACGGGAAGTTTATTTGGATTTGAATTTATATTCGGTGAACTTGCAGATAAGCTTTTGCCGTTTGACTACGGGGAATTTTTCAAAAGCAGTATGAATATATTGGCAGGTGCTACGGACTGTGAAACAGGCAGGGCGGTATTTTTTGATAAAAGGGATATGGAGGAAGATTTCAAGCCGTTGATTGCTTCGTCATCTCTGCCTATGGTCACGAATATAGTTGATTTTAGGGGAAAATATCTGCTTGACGGAGGAGTTGCTGCACCTATTCCCATAGACTATGCGATAAAAGACGGATTTGAAAAAAGTATAGTAGTTCTGACAAGGGAAAATGCGTATCGAAAAAAAAAGAGTGACGTGCCGAAAACGGCTTTGAAGATAAAATACAGGGAGTACCCCGAACTGGTAAAGGCAATGCTGAACAGGGCAAACGTATATAACAGTGAAAAAGAGCTTTGCTACTCCGAGCAGGAAAAGGGAAATGCCTTTGTAATAGAGCCGTCAGAGCCTGTTACGGTGGGCAGATACTGCACAAAACCCGATAAATTGGAGGAACTTTATCATTTGGGAGTTACCGACGCAAAAAATAAACTTGCGGATTTGAGAAGATTTATTGCTTTAAATAGTCTTTGACTTTTGGTATATATTGCTGTATAATAGTAATTACTTAAAATAAAGAAAAGAGGTATTTTTTATGAACAAACTTTTGGAAATCATCAGCAAGAACAATGACTTTACAACAGCACAGCTGGCGGCAATGCTCAACGAATCGGAAAAAGAAGTAAAAAGACAGCTTCAGGATTTGAAAGACAGAGGTATTGTAAGAGGAAGCAAGGCTGTTGTGGATTGGGATAAAGTTCTTGATACAGGTGTAACAGCTATTATAGAAATGAAAGTTACTCCCAAAGCGGAAACGGGTTTTGATGAGATAGCCAAAATGATTATGTCCTATGATAATGTTGACAGTGTTTACCTTGCGGCATCATCAAGATATGACCTCATTACCATAGTAAGAGGAAAGAATATTCAGGAAATTGCAGAATTTGTTTCAAAGCGTCTTTCTACCATAGAAAATGTTATGAGTACGGCAACCAACTTTGTACTTATGCAGTACAAGGGCGATGGTATCGCTTTCTATGGTGACGAGGAGGACGAACAAAGGAGTATGGTATTGTGATAGATTACTCAAAAATGCTGAATGGTAAAGTTCAGCAGCTCAAACCCTCGGGTATCAGAAAGTTCTTTGATATTGCCAATGAAATGGATAATGTAATATCTTTGAGCATAGGCGAGCCTGACTTTACAACCCCCTGGCACGTAAGACAGGAGGGAATTGAATCCCTTAGGAGAGGTCATACATGGTATTCTCCCAACAGGGGATTTTTGGAACTCAGAAAGCAGATTTCAAAATATTATGCAAGGCGTTTCAATGTAGAGTATGACCCCGAAGAAGAAATTGTGGTAACAGTAGGCGGTTCGGAAGCAATCGACCTTTGCATAAGGGCATTGATACAAGAGGGCGATGAAGTTTTGATACCGCAGCCTGCATTTGTCTGTTATGAGCCTATGACAATAATGGCAGACGGCACGCCTGTTGTGATAAATACAAAGGCGGAAAACGGTTTCCGACTGACCGCACAGGAACTGGAAGAAAAAATCACACCCAAATCAAAGCTCTTGATATTGCCTTTCCCGAATAATCCGACAGGTGCGGTAATGCGTAGAGAACATCTTGAAGAAATTGCAAAAGTCGTTGAAAAACATAATCTTGTTGTAATGTCAGATGAGATATATGGAGAGCTTACCTACGGCAAGGAAAGACACGTTTCATTTGCGGACATACCGGGAATGAAAGAAAGAACGGTTGTCATAAGCGGATTTTCAAAGGCTTATGCCATGACGGGCTGGAGATTGGGTTATGCACTCGGTCCCGAACCGATTATTTCACAAATGCTGAAATTACATCAGTATGCCATCATGTCTGCACCGACAACGGCACAAAATGCCGCCATAGAGGCTTTAAAGCACGGTGACAGCGACATTGAACGTATGCGTGATGAATATGATATGAGAAGAAGATTGATAGTAGATGAATTTTGCAGAATGGGCTTGACCTGCTTTGAGCCGGAGGGAGCTTTCTATGTATTCCCAAGCATACAGATTTCCGGAATGGGCTCGGAGGAATTTTGTGAAAAACTCATCTATGCACAGAGAGTTGCAATCGTTCCCGGAAATGCATTCGGTGAATGCGGAGAGGGTTTTGCAAGGGTATCATATTCCTACTCGCTCAAACATATACAAGAGGCTCTTGAAAGAATAGAGAGATTTCTTAACGAAAGGTAATGACTATGCGAACAACAGTCCGAGCTGCCGCAAAAATAAATCTTTTTCTCGACATAACGGGAAAAAGAAGTGACGGCTATCACATTGTAAATATGGTTATGCAGTCTGTATCGCTTTATGATGAAGTAACTGTTACGATTGAAAAAGGTGACGGTGAAATCAATGTTTCATGCACAGATGAAAGTATCCCGTGTGATGAAACAAATACGGCTTATCAAGCAGTCAAAGCGTTTTTTGAGTATGCACAGATAAAGCCGAAGAATGTGTGGGTGAAGATAAAGAAACGCATACCTTCACAGGCGGGCATGGCAGGAGGCAGTACCGATGCGGCAGCCGTTCTTGTCGCCTTGAATGAAATGCTTGATACGGGCTTTTCACAAGACGAGCTTGCGGAAATAGCCGAAAATATCGGTGCAGATGTGCCTTTTTGCATATATGGCGGAACGATGACCGCCAGCGGCATAGGAACAATTCTCACGCCTTTGCCCGAAATGCCCGAGTGCTATATAGTCGTTGTAAAGCCTGATATCAAAATATCCACAAAAGAGGCTTATGAAAAGTCGGACAGCATGGGATATGAACAGTGCAGGAGTGTCGAGCCTATGGCAGACGCAATATGCAGAGGAGATATAAAGGCTGTCGGAAAGGCACTTTACAATAAATTTGAAGAAGTGGTGGAAGTGCCCGAAATAGACACAATAAAGTCGTACATGAAAAAGTACGGTGCGGAGGGTGCTGTAATGACGGGCAGCGGTTCGGCAATATTCGGCATATTTGAAGAAAAATCAGATGCAGACGACTGCATGAACGAGCTTGAAAGGCATTTTGAAAATGTATGGCTGACAGAGCCTGTTTCGGAGTGTCAGGTGATAAAATAATAAAGGCGGTACACATGGATTTGTGTACCGCTTTTTGATGTTAATTTAATTTGTCAAGAAAATCGCCTATGGCTTTTGAAACCTCTTCGGGCTTGTGCTTGAATATGGAGTGATTGCCGGGGATATTTACATAAGTAACGTTTCCTAATTTATCCATGTAGGTCTTTACGTTCCTTTCAAAAAAGTCTTTCTGATATTGGGCGAATGTTTCATCAAGTTCACTTTCGGGGATACTCATGTCATCTGAATGCACTCCTGCTTCTTCCATAATTTTCTTTTCATAAGCCATTGTCGCTTTGAGGTCCTCTACTGTATATGCAGCCGCATCTATATAGAGTTTCGGAATGTCATTCGGTGAAATGAGTTCGGCAGTCTTGCGGACATTTTCCGCATAATTGTTTTCTTCGGAGCAGACAGTCCATGTTCTCGGACACAATCCCCATATTGCTTCGGCATATTCCTTTTGCTTGTCCGTCTGCAAGTTCACGGTGTATTCCTTGACGTTAAAGAATACCCTGTCAAGACCGAGCTTTGAGGCAATCACGGTTGCATACATCATAAAGTCTGCATGGCGGGCTTCCGTCATTTCACTTATATCTTCCAGAGAGCCTATCTGAGTAGGGTCAAGATAAATCACGCCTTTTACCTCTTCGGGATAGGTCATCTCCCAGTAAGACGAATAAACACCGCCGAATGAATGTCCCATCAGAACATAAGGCTTTTTCACACCTGCACCTTCAAGGGCTGCACGGCAGTCCGAAACGACCTGTTCGACAGTCTGTTCTTCATGGGTATCTTCACTCAGACCGTAACCCGCACGGTCAACGAATGCAAAGCAGTATTTGTCTTTGAGGGGTTCTATTGCCGGTTCCATTTCCACGACATTTGCCATGCTGTTAAGCCCCTCCATCGAAACAACCGTAAATTCCGCATCTTTGTTGCCCCTTATGCAGACATTCATTTTATGACCGTTGACGGAAACGGTATTGACATATCCGCCTTGTATGAGTTTGTCCCAAGCCTGACTGTCCTTTACTTTATCGACAACGAATATGACACCTACCGCAAGTATCAAAAGCAGTAAGAGAATTAAAAATATTCTTCCGATAATTTTAAAAATCTTCTTTACCATAAAGACCTCCTTATAAGTCATTCACCCAAAAGAAATTTTCCGTTCCTGCACCGAGTTCAAAGTGATATTTGACAATACCCTTATCCACACCCGAGAAAATGCCGTTGTCGCATGAAAGGGCAACATTATTTTCCTTTCCCTCAATGAAAAAAGCCTGTTTATTGAGTGCGGTAGGGGCAAGCAGTGCAGCTTCCACACCGTTTTTAAACCACTCGGGCATATCTCCTTCATATTTGCAGACTTCATCAAGAGGTCTTGATTTATGCGGGACACCCTGAGTTTCACCGTAGCCGACGGCTATCAGTCCAAGCACTTTATCGCCTGTGGCATTACGGTTTATGTATCTTCTGTTGTAAGTGCCGCCAACCCACCATGTATTCAGTCCGAGCGTCTGTGCATAAAGCATTAAATCCGTTCCGCAGTAGCCAAGCTTTTCATCAGTTGTAAAAATATTTCCGCCCGACAGGATAAAATAATTTTTCACGCCTTTTGTGAGAAATGCCTTTGTAAGAAAACCAAAGGCATTTGTATCGTCTATCATAAATCTGATAGAAACACTGTATTTTTCGTTATTTGCAAAAACACGGGTGTTGAGTTTGCTTTTTATGTCTTTTGGTATTTCCTTATCGGTAAATTTTCTTACCGTGTGACGTTCACGCATAGCCTCCTCAAATGTCATAAAAAAACTTCCTTTCAGAAATTACTCTGTTTAAATTTTAAAATGATTTTTCCAAAAAGTCAATACAAATATAAAAAATCACTGCCGTGAAATTTCTGCACGACAGTGATTTTATTAAAATTCAGTTTTCTGTATCGGGTGAAGTGTCATCGGTCTTTTTGCTTTTCTTTGTGATAATGAATGTAGCGACAGATACAGCAAGGACTGCAACGGCAAATCCTGCTAAAAATTCGTTTGAAAAGAATTCGCAGGAGCCATACTGTCTGGGGTCAATGGGCATGAGGTCGAGCAGTGTCCACATAAATTTCATCTCCTTTCACGGATAATCTTTTTATTAAATTGTAAATTCATTTCGGCAGAAAGTCAATAGATTTTTGAAAATTAAAGTATGATAAAGCCGAGTAAAACGGATATGCCGTTTGCGGTGAGCGACAGGAAAAAATAATATTTTTTGGAAAGCGAGTGATTGTCAAAAAAGCCGTAGAGCCACATTTCCGAGAAAAGCACCATGATTTCCCCGACAAATGCCCAGCACCAATATATAACTATGCCGAAATTGTCATAAAGAAGTATGCCGATAAAGTTTAAAAGCGGATTTGTAATGATATTGCACCAAATGCTGTACAGAATGAATTTTGGTTTTCTCGTGAAGATGATGACAACTATTCCCTCAATGATCCATGTAAGCAAAAGGGGAACGGCAAGCATGGAAAGAATTTTCATATATTTGTATCCTTATTTTCGTTTTTGATTTTTTCCTGTATATCATGTATCATTTTTTTGTCCTTGTTTTTTCTGTGCAGATACACCGCAAGACCTATCAAAAATACGGCTATCCAGAAACATATAAAAACAATTATCATTGCAATAACATAATTTATGTCAACGGAAATATCTTCTATTTCACCGGACGGATTTATTATTGCATTGAGTAAGAACATAAAAATTCATCTCCTTGTCAAATCGTGTCGAAGTGGTCGGGATTTTGTTTTTTAGCCTTTCTTTCGGGATTGTTCAGCCATTTTTTCAGTCTGTGTCTGTTGACGAGGTGTATTATCAGTGCGACTATGCCTGCAATCACTCCCGCAATTAAAGCAACTATAACAATAAAAAACACAATATTGTACTGTTCAATAACGTATTGCAGTCCCATTACGTCAAGCAACATCATCTTTCACCTTGCCTTTCTTTGAGTTGTCGGAGGTTTGAAGAAGTTTTTTTGTTTTGTGTTCATTTACAAGATACGATATTAACGAGCATATCCCCCATATACCTGCAATTATCGCAACGGGGATTGCAACAATCAATGCAACATCTCCAAAGCCTGAAAATGACATGACATCAAGCAACATTTTCTTTCACCTCTTTTTTGAAAGTTTTTTTGTCGGGTGACATGATAAACCACAGCATTGCAAAACAAATTACCGTGAATACAGAGAGAACAAATTCATTTGAGATAAAGCCTTTCACAGAGGGTACGCTTGCAGGAAGTGAGCCTATGAGCAGACCTGTCACGGAGATGCCGTAAGCAATAACAGGGTGTTTTGGAGTGGCGGAAATGAGAATGCCGAGAGTGGTGGCGGTGGTCATGGAAAAGAGTGCAATTCCGAAAAGGGAAATCCACATATTTTCACCGCCTAAAAGTATGAACGGCAGAGATAAGCCCGTTGAAATAAGTGCCGTTTTCTTTGCCCCAAATATATCCGAAATAATACCGCCCAGAGCCTTTCCGAGAGCCATCATAAAGAATAAGAGAATAGTATGTAAAACACCCTTGTTCCAGCCCATAGGAATGCCGTAAGACAGCAGACCTCTCACAGATACAACAAAGAATGCCATGAAGATGATAAGCGGAACAGGCTTTTTTGCATCAGCCATTTTGATTGCAGGAGTAATTCTTTCACCCTTGAATTTATCGGAAAGGGGTATCAATGCACTGAATACGAGCATGATAAGCCAGCCGATTATAAAAGGAACGCTGTATTGACCGAGGAGCCTGCCTGTAACAACGCCCAAAGCACCACCTGAAATGAATATGGCAGAGGGTGCAATTTTATTTTGACAGCGGTAAACGGTAGCCTCAGCCCCTCCGACGTGTACAAAGGCATTTCCGAGAGAAAGCACTAAAAAGCCTGTTATTTTCACAGTTTCATTTGGCACAAATCCACACGCACCGCCTGCAAGCACCGTCACAGCCCCAACAATACCGCATGACATTTTTGGAAATTTTTCTGCAAGGGCTGATATAAAAAGTTGCGGTGCAAAGGCAAGAATATCATAAATAAGTGCAAGAAGTCCTGCAATAACTGCATTACCGAAATAGAAATAGTAAAACTGATAGCATATAATTTCAAGAGCAAAGTGTATAAAGAACCATAATTCTCCTAAATGTTTTTTCATGCCGGTGACCTCTCAAATCAATTTTATAGTTATATTATAATATGTTTTGCCATATATTTCAACAGATTTTGATAACTTTCGTGCATTTGTGACTTACAAAAAATTATGCCCGAACAGCATAAAAGACTGTTCGGGTATGTTATATCAAAGGTTATTTAATATTTTTCCTCCAAAGCCTTGTCAAGTTCATCATAAGGGTAAATTTCGGGAATGTCCGAAATCAAATCATCAAGTGTGTGAATGGCATTTTGTTTTTTCAAAGTTTTTTCATACTTTTTCAGTTGTAAAAGATGTATTTCATCTGTTGCCAAAGTGATGATAGCCTGTATTTTGTCATCGGGAAGTTGCTGTATAAGCTGTATAGCCTGTTCCTGAATTACAGTCATGATATTCACTCCTCAAATTTATTTGATTTCATTATAAAATAATACACCGATTATGTCAACTGAAAATTGGTTATTATTCCGTCAGCCAGATGACATCAACGGATTTTGAAATCGGAATTTTTGGATTGCTTATTTGTGAAGCGAGGGATTTTTTTTCTGACTGAAATATGGACATAGAATCACAGAATATATCATTTTTATCATTCAAAAGGTAGTCCTGTCCGTTAAATTCTGACACTACTTCTTTGAAACCTATAATTTTTGTACCAAGAGCATTGGTGATTTGTTCAGCCTTGCTTTTTGAATTTTCAACCGCTTTCATTATTACAAGCTGTTCTTTTTCATTTTCATCTTCAAATTTAAAGCTGAGGTTATACTCTGTATTTTCCACATTTTCCAGCAAGTGTGTTATAGTATCTGTGGTTTTGTTGTCAGCTTTATATGTGAAATAAAAATATTTTTTGTATGTGTAGTATTTTTCATCGGAATAGCTTGAAAAGTCGTTTCTTTCACTTTCGAGAATTATATCCCCGATTTTCAAGCCTGCTTTTTCGGTGAGCAACTGCAAAATTTCCTCTACTCTCTGGCGACCTCTGGAAAGTGCCTCGCTTGAGGTGTCTTTCTGTATGCTGACGGTGATGTGAAATTCACAGTAGTCAGGCTCAAACTCTATCACGGCACTTCCGCCCATTTTGATTTTTCCCATAGTGTAAAATCTCCTTTACTAAAAAATTTTTTAGTGATTTCTCATGCTTTCAAATTCGCTTTCATCTATGATTTTAATTCCCAAAGACTGAGCCTTTGTCAGTTTAGAGCCTGCCTCCTCTCCTGCAAGAACGAAGTCTGTTTTCTTTGAAACGCTTGAAGAAACTTTTCCGCCCATGCTTTCAATAATTTCTGCCGCTTCTGTACGCTTGTAATTCGGCAAAGTGCCTGTAATGACGAAAGTTTTATTGAAAAATGGGTTGCTTTCATCAATATTTTTCGGTGCAGACAGATTTTCAGTATTGATGCCGAGAGATTTTATTTCCTCAACCAATTTTTTGCTTTCATCAAGCTGAAAATATTGATACACGCTTTCCGCCATGATTTCACCGAAGCCGTCTATTGAAGATATATCTTCCATACTTGCATTTGCGATATTGTCAAGGGTACGGAATTTGTCTGCAAGAAGTTTTGCGGCTTTTTGACCGATATGTCTGATACCGAGTGCAAAAACTGTTCTGTAAAGGTCATTGGATTTTGACTTTTCAACAGCTTTTACAAGGTTTTCGGCAGACTTGTCTTTTTTCTTTTCAAGCGTCATAATGTCGTCTTTGGAGAGCCTGTATAAATCGAGAGGGGAGGAAATTAATGAGTTTTCGACCATTGCACGAAGAACCCTTTCACCAAGTCCGTCAATGTCCATAGCGTCACGGGAAACAAAATGTATCATGTGACGCATAAGTTGTGCAGGACAGTCTGTATTGGTACATCTCAGAGCCGCTTCACCGTTCTCGCATGAAACAGGTGAACCGCATGACGGGCATATTTTCGGCATTTCAAACGGAACTGAATTTTCCTTATGCCTTGCCACAGAAACAACTTCGGGAATAATTTCGCCTGCCTTACGCAAAATGACAGTATCACCTATGCGAATATCTTTTTCTTTAATGAAGTCGCTGTTATGGAGGACTGCACGGCTTACAGTCGTACCTGCAAGAGTGATTGGGGCAAATATAGCTGTTGGAGTGAGAACACCTGTTCTGCCGACATTGATTTCTATATCAAGTAATTCTGTTTCCTTTTCCTCCGGGGGATATTTATAAGCCTCCGCCCATTTTGGAAATTTAGACGTACTGCCTAAAATTTCACGTTTCTCAAACTCATCTACTTTAATAACAGCCCCGTCTATGCCAAAGGAAAGTTCGCCACGTTTATTTCCGATTTCTTCGATTTTTTCAATAACTTCATCTATATCACTGCACTTGTAATAAAACGGCAAAGTCGTAAAGCCCAATTCTTTGAGATATTCAAGTGACTGCACATGACTTGTCAGTTTTTCACCGTCTATCTGCTGAATGTTAAATACGAATATATCAAGCTGACGTTCTTTTGTAATTTTGGCATTTTTCTGACGGAGAGAGCCTGCTGCGGCATTTCTTGGATTTTTGAAAGGCTTTTCATCATTTTCTTCCTGACGTGCAACGAGATTTTCAAATACATCTGTTGACATATAGACCTCTCCACGCACTTCCAGATAAGGTACGGCTTTATTTAATTTCATGGGGAGAGATTTTATTGTCTTTAAGTTTTCGGTAATATCTTCACCGACTTTACCGTCACCCCTTGTCGAGCCACGTACAAATACACCGTTTTTATACTCAGCCGACACGGATAAGCCGTCAATTTTCGGTTCAACAACATAAACGGCATTTCCTGCATTTTCATTGACACGCTTTGCAAAGTCTTTTATTTCGTCATGAGAGAAAGAATCATGCAAACTTTCCATAGGAACAGTATGTTCAACAGGGGAAAATTTTTCGCCTGCCTGACCGCCCACTTTTTGTGTAGGTGAATCGGGTGTAATGAGTTCGGGAAATTCATTTTCAATTTCTTCCAACTCTTTCAAAAGCATATCATATTCATAATCACTGATTTCGGGGGAGTCCTGATTATAATATCTGTCATTGTGGTATCGGATTTGTTCACGCAAATTTTCAGCTTTCTGCCTTGCCGTTTCGATAGTCATGTAAAAAACCTCTTTTCATTTGATTACATAATAATTATACTATTTTTTGCTATTCAAATCAACACGAAAAAAATTTGTATAGTACAAAAAATTGTATTTTTATTTATAGTGTTGCAATTTTGCAGAAAATTTTTTATAATGATATAAAACGTATAGGAAAGGTTATGTTGCGGGGTGAATGAAAAAGGTTATACGCTCTATATCGTAGAGGGCGACTTGGTTAGAAAATACAATACAGAGGAATTTCAGAAACGTGAAATTACAATAGGCTCTGCCAATACAGACATACTTGTTGAGGCAAATACTATTTCTAAAGTGCATTTAAGGATAAATTTAAGGAATGACAAGCTGTATTTTGCAGACACGGACAGCCGTGAAGGTTCTTTTATGTATAATAACACGGAATTTCAAAAACTCGAAAGCATGAAGTTTTATAAAAAAGAGGGACAGGACACGGTTATTCGCTTGGGCAATTCCGTGCTTGTGATAATTGCCGATAATAAAGGTGAGAGTGAGTATTTAAAGGCAAATATTGAAAAGGGTGTGACTATCGGCAGAAATAGGGAAAGTGATATTGTATTAAATCACTTGGGAATTTCTCAAAGACACGCTGAAATCCTGCCTGCCGAAAAGGGCAACATTGATATGTTGTATGTCTATGGAAACAAGAGGACTTTTGTAAACGGGCATGAAGTTGAGAATGAACAGGTACTGAGAAACTGTGACTATATACAGATACTCAATTTCACCATGATATATTTCAACAGCTTTATTATATATAAAAAGGTGTTTGACGGTGCAAATGTCGAACTGCATAATATTACAAAAAGGAGTTCTTTTGGAAAGAAACTGCTTGATGATGTAAGTCTGAGGATAGACAGTAATGGTTTTACCGCAATAGTCGGCGGAAAAAATTCAGGAAAATCCGATTTGATAAATGTAATAAAGGGCTTGGAAAGCGGAATTAAAAAAGGTGATGTATATTTCAACGGGCTTGATTTGCTGAGTAATATAGATATGCTGAAAGAAGTAATCGGATATGTGCCGAAAGAGAGTATATTGTTTGACAGTCTGACGCTGAAACAGTGCATGAGATATGCCTTAAAACTGAAAGACTATGATGAAGTGCAGGACAAGGAATTTGACAGGCATATTGACAGCGTGCTTGATATGTTGGGAATAATAGAGTATTCAAATGTGCAGGTGAGAGAGCTTGAAGAAGATGTAAGGAAACGTGCAGACATTGCACTTGAATTATTGGGAAATCCAAGTCTGCTGATACTTGACGAGCCGAGTTTAAATTTAGATGACGAAACGGAAAGAGGACTTTTATATTTGCTGAGGGATATAGCAAGGCAGACTTCAAAGACAATGATAATCTCAACGGAAAAAATAAAAAGGCTTGAACTGTTTGAAAAGATAATCTTCATGGGAACAGGCGGAAAAATATGTTTTTGCGGAACGCTTGACGAGGCAAAGATGTTTTTTGACACGGAGAGCGTCACGGAAATATTAAACATGATAAAAGAAAAGTCTGAGTATTGGGCGGAACAGTACAGAAATTATTTTTCATTCAACGTCACGCCCCGTGAAAAGCATAAATCAAAGTTAAAACCGAGAGTTCATAAAAGAAAACAGTTTGGAATGTATTTAAAGAGAAATTTTGAACTGCTTTTCAAAGAAAATGCATGGAAAATTGTGTTAATGGTGATGTTGCCTGCTGTTTTTGGCGGAGGTGCATATTTTATTCCGTCGGACAAATTGCAGTTGACGTATTTGTTAATGGCAGTTTCGGGGATATTCATAGGGCTTTTCAACTCGATTTCGGACATCAGCAGAGAAAGAGTGATATATAAGCGAGAGTGCATGGGGAATTTGAAAATACCCGTGTATCTGCTTGCAAAGTATGTGCCACAGGCGATATATGCCGTCATGCAGGCTCTGATAATGACAGCGGTGCTGTCTGTAACAACGGGCTTTTCGGGAATGAAAAAAATCATCATGCCCGATATATTTCTTGAAGTTGCGGTAATCATGCTTATATTGATAATGATGTCCGTATCAGCGGGACTGTTTGTGTCAACGCTTGTCAAAAAGCCGTCACAAAGTTTTTTGGCATTTATCATAACAGCGGTTTGTGAAACTGCAATTTTATGGATAATGCAGATTGTAAATGCGAATTTTTATATTTTATTGGCAGTAATTTTTATAATGGTAATATTGAATTTCATATCGCTGAAAAATCTCTCAAAAAGTGACGAGTAAAAGAAAAAGCAGGACAGAAAAAATATCTGCCCTGCTGATATTTTACTTTGCCGAGAATGCACTATAATTATGCATTATGCATTATGAATTATGCATTCAAAAGTATCGGTTGGGGAGTAAAGTCTGTTTCAATGATTTTTTCGGAAGATGACGGGGAATAACAGAAATTGTCGATATGGTCGCCCGTGAAGTAATATTCGGGCGGGGTGGGCTGATAGCTGTAATCAAATGTATCAATGATAATGAGTTTGATTTTCATACGGCTGGGAATGATGTTTTTAATATATACGCTTGCCTGCTGACCGGGATAAATGCCCTCTTTCATTTCCGCAAGACCTGCAAGATTGGGTGCAAGTTCCACAAATGCCCCGTAGTCCTCGACAGAGCGGATAATTCCTGCAACGGTTTCACCAATTTTGAAATTCTGTGCATTTTCCTCCCAAGTGCCGAGAAGTTCTTTATGGGTAAGGCTTACTCTGCCGTTTTCAATGGATTTTACAACGGCTTTTATTTCCATGCCGACAGAAAATCTTTCACGGGGGTGTTCTATTCTTGAAACGGAGATGGAGTCTATGGGGATAAGCGAAACAATACCACAGCCAATATCTGCAAAAGCCCCGAAAGAGTCAAGGTGAGTTACTTTGGCATCGATAACGTCGCCTGTCGAGAGATGGGAGATATACTCTCTCATACATCTTTCCTGAGCAAGTCGCCTTGAAAGAACTGCAAAAGTTTTTCCGAACTCGTCTTTTTTAAATCCCGTGATAACAAAGCATACAGGGCGGTTTACTCTTGATATAACTGCAATATCCCTGACTGTGCCCTCACGAATGCCCATAGCACCTTCTTCACGGGGAATAATTCCTTTCATATTGCCGAGTTCCACTATGAGATTATGGGAGGAGTCGCATACAACAGCCCTTGCCTCAAGTATTTTTCCGTCATGGTAAGCGTCGGTAAGCTGTGAAACGGACTGCAAAGCCGAAAGATTCTCCAAAGTGTTGATAAGTCTGCCTTCAGGATAATATCCTGTCATTTTGCCTTCATTCCTTTCTTCATTATGCTTTTCTCAACATCTATATGAAACGAATGTTTCGATTATTACACTTCCCGACTTGAAATATTTTGATAATTATTGTAAAATTATGCAAAGATATAAAGTGCGGTGCTTTATGTTGAGGTAAGGATATATTAACACTTTCATACCGCAAAAAAAGGCGATTAAACTGTTTTCAAAAATTTATTTAAAGGAGAATGAAAAAAATGAACGAAGATATTATAAAAGCGGATTCATACGACTTTGACAGGAGGATAGAAAAGGGGATAGTGCTTGCATTTTTCTATGATGAGTTTGACACGCATTGCAGGGCGTTGGAAAGTATTATGGAAGAAGTGGCAGATGTATATTATGAATTTGCGAGGGTGATAGCGGTAGATGTCGAGCAATCTCCCGACATTGCAAGTATCTTTGCATTGAACACCCTGCCGACAGTCATCATTTTCAAAGACGGAAAGATAGGTGCAAGAATAGAGGGAGTAAATCCTCCGACAGTCTATGAAAATGCAATAGAAGATTTGATATGAAAACGACTGCACGGCAGAAAAAATTGTCGTGCAGTCGTTTTTTTTGTGTCAGAATTTGTCAGCGAAGGCTTTCAGCTTATCAAAATCAAGTCTGCCGTTGAGTATTTCACCCTCGAATATTTTTGCATTGGGGGCGATTTTTTGAAGATTTTCGGCAGTTTTTCCAAATCTACTGCCCCCCGATGTTGCAAAAAGAACGATTTTTTTACCCGAAAAATCATAGCTTTCAAGGAAAGTATTGATGATAGAGGGGGCTGTGTACCACCATATAGGAAAGCCTATAAAAATCGTGTCATATACAGCAATATTGGCATTGTTGTCTGCAAGCTGCGGGCGAGAGGTTTTGTCTTTCATTTCGACAGAAGAACGGCTTTTGGAGTTACGCCAGTCAAGGTCTGCATTTGTGTAGGGGATTTTGGGTTTTATTTCATAGATACTTGCATTAGCCGCACTTGCAAGGGCTTTTGCGGCATTCGCGGTAACACCGCTTGCCGAGAAATAAGCAACCAATTTTTTACTCATAAAACATCATTCCTTTTTTAATAGAGTTGAGAGTTGAGAGTTGAGAGTTGAGAGTGGAGCTGTTGTGAACGTGAGTTTTTTGAAAAGTACAAAAAACTCCACTCTCCACTCTTCACACTCCACTCTTTTATTTATCTGTGACGACCGCCACCGCTGTGACCGCTGCGACCTCCTCCGCTGTGATGACTGTGACCGCCACCATGATGACTGCCGCTGCTGCTTGATGACATACGCACTTTTGAAACACGAGAGCCAAGAAACAAGTCAACTTTGTTATTAACAAAAGTCTTATTGCTTGACGTATATTCCGAGGCACTCACGGGGGTTTTAAATTTATATGAGTTTTTCACGCCAAAGAACATCGTTGCAAAAGTGATGATACCTGCAATAATTGATATAATAAGCACTATGCCGAAATTTTTGAAAGGTCGGGGAACGGAGGTGGATTCATAAGCTTCATTATTCCATGCACATATATATTTGCCTGTATCGGAATTGAAGTAGTAGGCATTGTTTTCCATGCCCTCGTTTTTGTAATATTCAAGCTGTTGACAGTAAACCTGCAAGCCTGCATATATATCCTCAAAATGTATATCAGCTCCACCGACAGGAAATTTTGCCTGCATTGCACTAAGTATTCTGTCTATTCTTGTAACAACATCATCGTCCATGTCGGCAGTTGCAAAGTAATACAAACACGGCTCACGGTAGCAGTCCATATAATCATAAGCGTTTCTTTCACCGTCAAGGTTCACATACAAAAATATGCTGTCTATTTTCGAGGACTTTTTGAAAATACTTTGTGAGCCTGTTGAGGCAAGCCTTTCCACCACTTCATCTGTACGCATATAACCGCCTGTAAAGACTGCAAGGTTAAAGCCGATTTTTTTGGAAGTAGCTTTGAGCAGGTTAATAATTTGCTGTTTTTGGCTGTCCGTAAATCTCTTTGATTCGTCACGGTAGTAAACGGTTTCATCAAGGTAGTAGTCGTCTTTAAAATAGACCTGAGAGTCATCTCCGACATATCCGTAACTTCTCATACTATTGGAAGATTCATAATAATAATCATCTGGGTATGCATAGTTATAGTCATCTGAATATTCATAATCATAATCATCTGAGTATTCATAATTGTAGTCGTCTGAATATTCATAGTTATAATCGTCTGAATACTCATCATAGCTGTATTCATCATCTAATAATATGTCGCTGTTGTCTGCAAAGACTGTCATATTGCCGAATATCAGCGTGAACGCAATCAGGGCTGAAATAAAAATTCTTTTTTTCATCTGAAAAAGTAACCTCCCCCGAAGATAATTCCTGCAACGGCAAGACCTGCCGTAAGACAGCCTATGATAAGTTTAGTGAGAGAAACGGGAAGTTCACCTGCCACTTTGCCTGTCTGACCGTTGATTGCATATTCCCAAACTTTGCCCTCATAGTTGAATGTCATGAACCATACAGGCAAAAGCATATATCTCCAGCTTAATGTATTTACTTTGTCATTTTGATGTAAGCTTTTGACAGCTTGATAGTGAATAGTGCCGTTTGCAATGTCTTTGTTGTTGGCAAACATTCTTTCTTTGATTCTGGGGAGCATACGTTCTTTATCAACGTC
>Ga0310695_10004286_pt1 | contig 26568 bp, 23 predicted proteins | sample RumenRJG_04DNA_FD_203882 | JGI IMG/M metagenome (GOLD analysis project Ga0310695, IMG submission 203882) | Bovine rumen microbial communities from Lethbridge, Alberta, Canada - RJG_04 (v2) (version 2) | ecosystem: Host-associated > Mammals > Digestive system > Stomach > Rumen | place: Canada... | reverse complement strand
ATGGAATTATCTGGTTTGGCGTCGCCATCTCCGTTTCCGAAATCGAAGCGGGTATAGAAATTGGCGCTGCCGCCGCAAGGGATTCGCTTTGGCTCCCGCTCGTGCTCGGGCACATTTTTGGCGGCATCCTGCTCTTTTTCGTGGGCCTCATCGGAGCGCGCGTCCGCTTGAACGCCATGGAAACGACCAAATCCTCATTCGGCAAATACGGTTCCAAGTTCTTCGCCGCGCTGAACACATTCCAGTTGCTCGCCTGGGTCGCTGTTTTGAACGCTCAAGGCGCTTCGGCTTTGGCAGGGCTCAACTTGCCGATTTCATTCCCCTTGACTTGCGTAATTCTCGCAGCACTTATCGCCGCTTGGGTTTACGTTGGCATCCGCCGTTCCGCCAACGTGACGACAATCGTGATGGCAGCCCTCGCCGTTTTGCTCGCGATTCTTTCTGTGAAGTTGTTCGGACTCGACAGTTCACCCGCAGGCGCCGCAGGGAACACCGCAACCGCACTCAAGTTCTGGAACATTTTCGAGATTTCCATCGCTATGCCGATTTCTTGGTTGCCGGTCATTTCGGACTACACGAAGGACGCCGAAAAGCCCGTGAAGGCAACGGCAATTTCTGCTATCGCCTACACGTTTGCAAGCCTCTGGATGTACATTATCGGTATCGAAATTTCGGGCATTGGCGCAGGCAACAACATCGCGCAAGCCATTCTCCTAGCTGGTCTCGGACTCCCGGGAATCATCATCGTGGTGCTTTCGACGGTAACGACAAACTTCCTTGCGGCAAACTCCGCAGGCGAATCCTCCAAAGCGATTTACAGTAAAATAAATCCAAAAATTGCAGGTGTTATCGTGAGTTTCTTGAGCGCAGCTCTCGCCATTTCGGGAATCATGGAGCACTACATCAGCTTCCTTTACCTGATTGCTTCCGTATTCGCCCCGATGGCGGCCGTTCTCTTGGTCTCGTTCTACTTTTCCAAGGAACGCACCGAATCGCTCGGCGCTTGGCTCTGGAACATTTTCGCCTGGCTCGCCGGTTTTATCGCCTACCAGGTCGCAGAACATTTCGATTCCGTTTTTCTCGGCCCCACGCTCCTTGCAGTTATCGTTTCGGCAGCATTTGCATCCGTGCGTGTACTCTCGGAAAAGAAAGATTTTTAATTTTTAGTTCGCCATGTCTCAAAAGAAAATCGCGTTAATTAATGATGTTACAGGATTTGGTCGGTGCTCCATCGCAGTCATGGCGCCGATTGTTTCTGCCATGAAAATTCAAGCGGTAACAATACCTACCGCTGTTCTTTCGGCACACACGCAGTTCCCCGAATACTACTTCGACGACTACACTTCAAAAATGCGCGATTACATTCAAACCTACAAGGATTTGAATTTATCATTCGACGCCATTGCATCCGGGTTCCTCGGCTCCGAAGAACAGGTGGACATCGTCATCGATTTCTTCAAGACATTCAAGAAAAACGGCTCGTTTACCTTGGTGGACCCCGTGATGGGCGACTACGGCAAGCTCTACGAAACGTACACGCCGACTTTGTGCGAAAAGATGAAAGCGCTCGTCCATTACGCCGACATCTTGACGCCGAACTTGACTGAGCTTTGTACGCTGACCGACGTTGAATACCGCACTGAAGGATTCACTGACGCCGAACTTGGCGAAATGTGCCGCAAACTCACGGAACAAGGCCCCGAACACATCGTCGTGACCGGCATTCCGTACAACAGCAAGCAAATCATGAACTACGTCTACAGCAAAGGTGAAGAACCGCGAATCGTGATGGTGGACCGCATCGGCGGCGACCGCAGCGGAACCGGAGACGTCATCAGTTCAATCATCGCAGGCATGTACATGAACGGCCACGATTTTTACGAATCAGTCAAAAAGGCCGCAGAATTTGTAACAAAGTGCATCCGCTACTGCGAAGACAATAACGTTCCCACGCATTGGGGATTGTGCTTCGAGATGTACCTTCGTGACTTGATGGAGGATTAAATGGTTGTTTATACTGTAACTGGAAATGTCGGGGAAGCCGGTTATTTGGACATTGCAAACAGCGGCGACATCACTGGCAAGAATATTTACGTGAACATGACAAACCGCTGCCCGTGCAGCTGCGTTTTTTGCTTGCGCCAGACAAAGAAAATGATGGAAGGCAATTCACTCTGGCTCAAGGGCGGCGAACCGAGCGTCGATGGAGTCATGAGCATTTTCAACAAGTACGACCTCTCCGTCATCAACGAGCTCGTCTTTTGTGGCTACGGCGAACCGCTCGAACGCCTCCACGACGTGTGCAAAGTCATCGACTTGCTGCACGGCAAATACCCGAATTTAAAAGTACGCCTCAATACGAACGGACTTGCAAACCTGATCCACGGCAGAGACGTAACGCCTGAACTCGAAGGCCGCTTCAACACCGTTTCCATCTCGATGAACGCCCCGGACGCCGAAGAATTCCTGGAACTCACGCGCTCGAGATTCGGAATCCAGTCCTTCGATGCACTGAAAGAATTCGCAGCGCTTGCTAAAGAGCATGTGCCGAACGTGGTGATGACCGTCGTCGAGAAAGTGATGCCCGAAGAAAAAATCGAGCGTTGCCGCAAGATTTGCGAAGAACTCGGCGTCACGCTGAGAGTCAGGCCGTTCGAGACGTAAGTTAAATTTCACTTCACCAAATACTTTTCAAATTCTGGATACGATTTCGCGGAAAACACAACCAATCTGCCATGGAACCGTAAGACACCAATCCACTTGCCTTCCAAATCAGCCCCACGCTCGATTTTGAAGGCGCCTGGCTTTAGCGTTATCGTATTCCCTAAAATAAAAGTAATACGAACGGATTCATCTTCTAAAAATTCAACTTTCCTTGGCGACGAATTAAGCGCCATAAAACAACAGTAAAGAAAAAATATTTCCCTAAGTATCCAGCAATCGCCGTATTCTTCATAGATTGCAGCATCTGGAAAAATCGGCTTGGCAAGCATATACACGCCAAATAAGAATAGCCCCAGAGAGCCAACTGTCAACCCATTACTTTGTGATATATAGACTTTTTCCTTTTTCATTTCGAATTTCCGAATTAAAACAAATGAAAAACGTCTACAAGTAATATAAAACTTATTCTAAAAAGCGTCAACAAGGTAATACATTTAAATTAATAAATTTTACGAAAATATACTTTACAATTTATAGAAAAATCCCATTTTCAGCAGACTTTGAAAAAAATTCCTTACAAAGAAATCACCAAAGTCATTAGTTATACATTTATATAGATAAACAACTCAATTGCAATCATTCGCATTACTTAGGTTAAACTTTTCCACCTAAGCACAATCCGTTTCACTTTGTTAAAACACGCGCGAGTTTCCTCGGGTTCGATAAAGAATGTCGCTACGCAAACGACAAAGAATGTGCTGAACATCAGTCCAATAAGAGTATTGGCAATATAATAGCCACCATACATGTTTTCGCGCATATATCCTAACGAACCCCATAAAGCATCGATAAACGCAACCACGGCATAAAGTTTCAATATCAGAGAATTCTTTTTGACCATTGCAAACACGCCAACCGCAACAGGCAACGAAATCCACATCGCATTCATAATGGAAAATGATTCCACACCTTTACTAAACAAACTCACAATAGATTGAAAGAAGGCTTTTAATCCATCGACCAAGAAGAATGCCGCGCAAAATTGAAGCAAGCCAAATTGTGTAGCCTTTTTAGGTTTAATAAAAAATACAGCAACTATAAAAACTAACAAGGGATTCACAATTCGTTCAAGCAGACTGTTAAAGAGATGACTATAGCTAACACCAAGCGGCAAGCGATTAAAGTTCATGATGTCTACTACGGTTCCACCCAAAATAGAAACGACTACACACACAGCGTAGATTTTCAAAACCAACACATTCTGTTTAACAAGTGCGACTATTCCTAATGCAAAAATAATCACGCACAAAAGAAGTGATGCAATAAAAAATCCTAAAGGTTCGATATCTCCCGTCATTTCTGCGTAAAACCTATTGAAAAGCAGACCCGCAATGTTATACAGCGCGTTCATAACCATGACGGCAGCACAAACTCTAAGCAAGGCTAAATTCATAAATCACCCTTTCATTTTCTGCAAGCAAGATTTCACCCACTCGGGTTTAATGAAGAATACCGCAATAGCAATCACAGTTGACGTATTGAAAACGGCATGTGAAACAAGCGGGCCCACCATATAAGGGTCTAATCCAGATATGCGGATAAAATTGAGCCAATTCAATAAAATTTTTACAAACATCATCAAAGAGCCAGCTATCAGAACCGCAGGATTCTCTTTGGCAAGCGCAAATACACCGACCGCTAAATTAACAACACCGAAGAAAGCAAATTGAAAAAAGGGAGATTGTGTACAAACAAAATGAGCCAAGCTGTTCAATCCGCTTACAATAAAAAAGATGGCGCAAAGACGGAACAAGCCCAAATTAAACGGCTCTTCCGCAGCGGCAGCCCCACTTTCATCATGCTTTTTAGATGCAACAAAGAACGCAGCCACAGCAACAACAACATTCACGTTAAAAACCAAGTTAATGAAGCTCTGGGCAAAATTCACTTCTCGCATTTCATTCCCCAACAAACCGCTTATAGGATTCATAGCGAATGCACACAGCACAACCCAGATAAGGAACAGCACCGCCAATATTTTTAGAACCATCACGTTATTTTTGACAATCGCAAATACCCCTAGCGCAAGCAAAACGACAAAAAGCAAAACACCGAGCAGCACAGGCAAGCCGATCCCCGATACAATCAACAGTCCGACCGTTGCAAGCAAATCTTCAAATGACGAATTCGTAAGTGCGCTCCACAGCGAACTGAAAAATCCACCGTGCCCAGCCATAAAGGACATATTGAAGACAAAGTTCAATACATTCACAATGTACACGATAGCGCAAACCCTAAGCAAAGCCAGGTTTCCGTTAAATTGAATTTTTTCTCCTTCGCTCATTTGACCCCTCTATTTTTGAATTAAATATTTTTCCAGTTCCGGGAAAGCGTCGGAAGTAAAATACATCCAATGTCCCTTAGCCATCAACCAACCTGCCCATCCCTTTTTAACATTCTTCGCTCTTGATATTTTAAAAGTTTCCTGTTTTATCGTAATGCTATTGCCAAGCAAATAGGTAATCCGGACAAGTTCATTTTCAAGGAATTCAACTTTCTGCGGGGCCAGATTGAGGGCAACAAAGCAAAAATAAAGCGAAAACAATTCCTTGAAAACCCACATAAAATTTATGGTATCATACGCACCAGAACGCACCATGACAACAAGGGAATACACAAATCCAAAGGCACCAAAAAGGAATAAAATCATGGATCCCCAAGTTATACTTTTGCTTTTCGCTTCATAAACTTTATTTTCAGTCATTTGATTACCTCGTTCTAAAAATACAAAAAACGGCCCGGATTTTATTCCGAGTCGTTTTTGAAATGTTACTGGATCCTTCGACTTCGCCCTTACGGGCTTCGCTCAGGATGACGTCTGCGACGTCACTTCACGAAGGCGGCGTAGATGGCCTTGATAGCCTTTTCAGTATCGGCTTCGTCAACACCAGTGATGATATTGATCTGGGAAGAACCCTGGTCGATAATGCGGACGTTCACCTTGTTTTCAGCGAGAGCCGTAAAGAGCTTTGCAGCGACACCGATCTTGTTCGTCATGCCGTGACCCACGGTAGCGATAAGAGCGATGCCCGGGAAGATCTTGATACGGTCCGGACGCATCTGCTGCGTGATATCTTCGAGGACAACGTCCTGCACAGCGTCAAGAGCCTTGGAATCCACGACGATGCTCATGGAGTCAATTGCACTCGGGCAGAGTTCGTAGGAGAGTCCTTCGCTTTCGAGAACGGCGAGCACGCGGCGGCCAAAGCCAACTTCCTTGTTCATCATGGACTTTTCGATGTAGATCATCGAGAAGCCCTTGCGGCCTGCAACACCCGTAATCGGGAGCTTTGCGCTTTCCGGAGTCGGGCCAATGATGGTGCCGGCGTCTTCCGGGCGGTTCGTGTTGCGGATGTTGATAGGAATCTTCTTCGCGCGGCACGGAGCGATAGATTCGTCGTGAAGCACACTTGCGCCGGAGTAAGCGAGTTCGCGGATTTCGCGGTAGCTCACGTATTCGATCGGGAGCGGGCTTTCGACGATACGCGGGTCAGCCATGAGCATGCCCGAAACGTCGGTCCAGTTTTCGTACTTGGCAGCGTCAATGCCGTTAGCAAGGATGGCACCCGTGATGTCGGAACCGCCACGGCTGAAGGTCTTCACTTCGCCACGGAGGTTAGAGCCATAGAAGCCCGGCAAGACGTACAACTGATTTTCGTCGCCGAGAGCCTTTGCAATTTCTTCGTAGGTCTTCGGAGCGATGCGGTACTTGTCATCGAAAGTGATGAGCGGGTAGCTATCGACGAAGTTTGCACCGAGATACTTTGCCATGAGGCGTGCGCAGAGGAATTCGCCACGGCTCACGAGGAAGTCCGTGCTCACGGATTCCGGATGGTTCTTGAGCTTGTCTTCGAGACTGTCGAGGTCTTCGGTAAGCTTGTCTTCAAGACCGAGGTCCTTGCAGATTTCATCATAACGCTGGCGGATGAGGTTCCACGGCGTGGAGAAATCGAGGCCCTTAGAGGCGAGATCATAGGTGCTGTAGAGGAGATCGGTCAGTTTGGTTTCTTTCGGGTTACGCTTACCCGGAGCAGAAACGACGATGACTTTGCGGTTCTTGTCGCTTTCGACAATGGCCTTGATTTTCTTGAACTGACCTGCGTCGGCGACAGAGGAGCCACCGAACTTACATACGATTCTAGACATTTTGTTCCTTTGGGCCACCAAACCTCTCAGCTTCGAGCGCAACCGCTTTCCTCGCGATTGTCGTGCCCAAGCCTACCCATCTGGCCAGCCACTTGGTTTTTATGCAATGTAGCAGCGGCACTTTACCGCCGCGCGCGAAAAATTAGAAAATGGCTAAAGCAATGTCAATGGTACACAATCGATAGATTAATAAAAATTTACGGGCCAAAACAGCGAGAAAAAGCGTGTTTATATAACGGAGGGTCTATGAAGAAACACGAAAAACTGATGCTTATCGCCGCGAAATCGAACATACCCGTGCTGCTACAGGGGGAATCGGGAGTCGGCAAGGAAATCGCCGCCAGATTCATACACGAGCACAGCCCGCGAAACAACGGGCCATTCATCGCGCTCAATTGCGGCGCCATCGCAAAAAATCTAGCTGAGAGCCTCCTGGAAGGCGCCAAAAAGGGATCTTTCACCGGAGCATCCTGCGACCAGCAAGGCATCGTACGCGCAGCCAATGGAGGCACTCTCTTTCTGGACGAAATTGGAGAAATGCCATTCGACCTGCAAAGCAAGCTTTTACGCATCTTGCAGGAACATTCCGTCCTTCCACTGGGCGCAACCCAAAGCGAACCTGTCGACTTTCGGCTTGTCTGCGCAACAAACCGCAATTTGCAAAATGAAATCCAAGACGGCCATTTTCGCAAGGACCTGTTCTTCAGGCTAAACGGATTTCCCATCGTCATACCACCGCTCCGCACACGTGAGGATTTTGACGACATCGTAAAAGACGTCTGGAACGAAATAACAGAAAAGACTTACGCCGAGCGTTTTTCTCTACGCCAAAGGGATTTCAATACTTTGTCCAAATTCAACTGGCCCGGAAACATACGCCAACTGAAAAATGTTCTTCAGCGGTACGCACTCTTGATGCAGCACGATATTTCACTTGAGGAAATTTTATCCGAAGAATTCTCCCAAAAAGCGGCAAGCGATATCAGCGAACAGTACACATACAATGCAATACATATTCCAGCCCCCAATTGGTCATTTATCCAAAAAGCCCTGACCGAAAACGAAGGCAACAAAAGCAAAGCCGCCAAGTCACTAAATATCAGTCGAGGCAGTTTATATTACCAGATAAAAAAGCACGAGTTCCGCGAATGGATCTCGGGCGAAAAAATGAATCGTCCGATTGAGGCTTGAACCTACCGAACTAGAACTTTACGCCGATAGCAATGTAATGATTGCCGCCCTCAAATGCCGGACGCGGGCTGTAAGCGTAGTCAAACACGACCCTGCCAAAGGTGACACCGAGACCGCCACTGATAGCATCTTCGGTATCCGGGCGGAATGCATAGCCCATGCGGAACGAAAGCATGTCGAAATAGACCACTTCGCCACCAATCAAAAGTTGCGCCTTCGTATCGGCACGGCGATACGCGTCTACAGACAAGTGCACCATCCAGCGATCGAGAATCGGGATGAATCCCGTCACGCCCGCCTGGAGCGCAAGCGGAGCAGCCTCTTTTTCGGATTCATACTTGCTTGCAAAGCCGAGATTCGTGAAGTTTGCACCGAATGCAAAATACTGATTCACGCGAAAAGAACCGCCGGCATCCACCGAGAACAAGAAACCCGTCTCGTCATCAATCGTCTGCGTGGCAAAACGCGCCGAGGCTGCCCAGTTGAAAATCTTGGAACGGCTACCGAAACCGGCCAAAAGCGACCAGGCATAAGAGCCATATTCCGAAGTCTTGAGGCCATTCTCGTCACGGCCTTCAATGTTGTCGTAACCCAAAAAGTCAACAGCAAACCCAACCGTGTACTTGTCGCCAACCGGGAGACCATAGTATGCCGAGACAAAGTTATCGGCACCGCCCTTGCCAAAAATCATCTGGCTGAGCCCAAATTCAGCCTCGTCTGCAACACTCATCGCAAGAGGATTGCGCGAGATTTCGGACACGCGGCCAGGATCAGCAACGCCTGCCCCCGAGAGCGCAGCCGTACGCGGCGAGACCTGCATCGAAAGGAACTTCATCGTCACACCGCCCGGATCCAAATGCCAATACTCCCCAGCAAACGCAAGGGAACCAACAGTCAGTGCAAACGAAAGAAACTTTTTGAACATACGACTTATAAGATACTAAAAATAGGAGGCAAGCAATAGAACTTAGTTACTAGATACTAGTTAATAGTTACTAGAAAATTTCATATCAAAAATCCTAGTAACTAGTAACTTAGAACTTGGAACTGTGCCACAGGCACTAAACGCGCCAGCCTTCCATAATCTTAAGGCATTCGGCGAGGAGTTCTGCACTGCGTTCCTTGCCTTCCGTTTCCACGTAGCAGCGGAATTCCGGAGCGTTACCGCTCGGGCGCAAGTGGATGATGTCGCCAGAATCAAATTCCATGCGGTAGCCATCGACCTCGTTGAGCGATACAATCTTGCCCTGGAACGTCTTGTCCTTTGCAAACTTGGAGGGCTTTGCAGCGAGAGCGCCGAACAGCTTTTCGCCGAGATTCTTTTCGCGGATTTCAGCGAGCTTCGCCTTCGACTTTTCGGTCGGAAATTCCTTGAGGCGGTCGCTCACGGTAAAGCGCTTGGGCAACTTGCGCAGCAAATCTACAACGCACATGCGTTCCTTGCAGACCATGACCATCACGGCAATCATCGGGAGGAGCGCATCACGTGTCGGGAGTGCCTTAAGCGTACGGCCATCGAGCGTCAAATCCGTCTCGAGCAAGAATCCACCATTTGCTTCGTAACCTGCAACCGTGAGGCTCTTGTCATTTGCATCGACCAGGCTTTCCATGCCGGCAATCACATACGGGCTTCCAATGCGGGTGCGGCAAATCTTTTCGAAACTGCCGGACTTTTCGAGCGAAGTGTTGCAGCTCACCGGAGTTGCAATGCGCTTAATGCCAAGAGACTGCGCTGCCAAAATGCCAAGCACGTCGCCGCGAAGCCACATGCCCACGTCATCAGCCAAAAGCGGGCGGTCCGAATCGCCATCCGTGCTAAACACGGCGTCCACATAATCCTTGTGCGTAAATTCACGGGCGAGTTCTTCATCTTCCTTGCGGATGGCTTCCGTATCGACCGGCACAAAAACATCGCTACGGCCAAACGGCTTGACCGTCGCACCAAGGCTTTCGAGAACCTTCACCACGATGTCGCGACCCACAGCGGAGTGCTGGTAAACGCCAATCGTGAGTCCGTGCAAAGCATCGCTACCGAAAAAGTCCGGGTAACGCTTGCAGTAATTTGCTTCGGCTTCCGCTTCGACCGCCGGGAGTTCCGGTGCAGCCTTCAGCATGCCCTTGTCGTCAAAAAGTGCTTCGTCAAAATCCACCGACTGCGACACGATTCCCTGTTCGTCAGCCTTCGTGATTTCGCCATTCGGGTGGTTGAACTTGATGCCGTTACGGTCTGCCGGAATATGGCTACCCGTCACCATGATGGTCGGCAAATGCTTGTCGATGCCGTACATGGCAATCGCCGGGCTCGGGATGCGGCCGCAGTAAATCACCTTCCAGTTCGCATCGGCGCCAGCCTGCACAAGCGACTTCAAAATGCGTTCCGTACTCGGACGCAAGTCACCCGCAATCGCAATCGTGCGTTCGCACTTGTAAGACGCTTCGCAGTACTTGATAAAGGAACGTGCATATACATAGCACACACGGTCAGTCATAGCGCTCACGAGACCGCGGGCACCGCTCGTACCAAACGCCACCCCGGACTGTTTCATAACATCTTGCATTGCAACGGACATATTAAAACCTCTGTTTAGTAGGCGGTAGGAAGTAGACAGTAAAAAAGTCTCTAAAGCCGCCAATTGTTTTACAGAAAATAAGATAGAAAAAGCTGGGAGAAGCCTAGAGGCGTTCTTCGCATAATTGCATGACTTAGCGTTTTACCCAGGGGGATTAAATCAACTTGCGGTCCTTGAGATCGTCCATGATCCAGCTGGGCATCCACTTTTCAAGCTTTTTATATTCAGCGTCCTTGAGTTTATTACGTTGTTCACTAGCCTTGGTTTCATTGCCAGCATCATGGTAAATGCGGATAAGGTTCAATACCGAGCACCAGTAGCGTATGGATTTTCCGGTGCGAGCGAGATAATCGGCGGCACTTTTCTCGTAGGCAACGGCGGCTTCGTCATAGCGTTTGAGTCTATAGAGCATGTCCGCCTTGATTTGGAACATAATCGGATGATTCGGGGCCTTTTTAAGCCCGAGTTCAGCAAGTTCCAACCCCTTTTGAAAATCCTTGCGATCGAAGTATATCCAAATGAGCGGTGTCAAGAACAGCGGCCAAAAACGTTTCGACTTGAGAGACGCCTCATCGAGCATTTGAAGATATATTTCGCGGTTATCCGATTTAAACGGAAGCCAAACTAAGCTATTGTCTATAAAGTAAGCATAAACAGCATAAAATGCTTTCGCCTCCAGATCCGGGGATTCTTTAAACAACTTCGCAGCCGAACGCGTTTGCAACGCGCCCTTGATGGCATGGCCAGTTTCCAAAAGGATATACCCGATTTCATAATTGCGGAGAGCGTCCCAAAGCCCTTCGGTCTTACAAGATTCCAGATTCTTGGCAGCCGCTTTTATCGAGGCCGTATCACCCTTGTCATCGTACAGACTTACACGAATGATGCCTTGAAAAAGGCAACCCACACCATCGTTTTCAAGGCGGAGCTTACGCGCCAAATTGAACGCTTCGACATAGTCGAGTTCCATCGTCTTTTGCGTAATCTGTTCGGCAAGTGCATTTTGCGATGGAGAAAGTGCAAAAGAAAGACCATCGGCAAAAGCAAGGCTGCACACCAAAAAACAAAATGTGATTATTCTCGACAACATTGATTCCAATTTAGAAACTTTTGATGTAGCGAACCACACACATGATTCAACTCCATTTTCTATATTCTTCGTCATGGATAGAGCTCGCCGCCGCAAATTTGGACAAAACTTTTTGGATGTTGAAACCGCCACCGCCATCGCAGGCGACTTGCCCGCCGATGCTGGCGAATATGTTCTTGAAATTGGGCCAGGCCACGGCGCCCTCACGGAACACCTGCTCAATCGCGGGTTGGAACTCACTGCTGTTGAAATCGACGAGCAATGCGTTGATGTCCTAAAAGAAAAATTCAAGGACTACAAAAACTTCAACATTGTTAACATCGACTTTTTGAAGTTTGACTTGCAGGCATTCTTGGACGCACACGAAAAGCCATGGGTTACCGGCAACTTGCCATACAACGTAAGTACTGCAATTATCGCAGGGCTTATGCCGCGTTTGCACTTGACCAAAGGCTTTATGGGAATGGTGCAGCTCGAAGTTGCCGAACGCATTTGCGCCGAACCCTGCTCCAGCAATTACGGGAGCCTTTCCGTGCTCGTGTCAGCATTTGCAAACACGCAGATTTTGCGCAAGATCGGGCCGGAACACTTTACGCCAAAGCCAAATGTCGATAGCGCCACGATGCTTTTGACACCGCGCGAAGACGCCATTCAGGCGCCCGACGGATTCTTTGACTTTGTACGCACCGCGTTCACGCAAAAGCGCAAGACTCTCGCGAATTCCTTCGGACGTAATTACGACAAAAAGAAGATCCAAGCGACGATTGAACTTTTGGACTGGCCCACGACCATCCGCGCCGAAGAACTCAGCCCTGAACAGTTCTTGAATTTCTACAAGGCGTTTAAAGGCGTCAAATAGTCATTTGTCATTCCCGCCTCCGAGCGGGAATCCCCTTATCCCATGATCATCAAAATTCTCATTGACAACATCAGCGGTTCCGAAAAGCAATTAAAGGGTGAATGGGGGCTTTGCGTCTACACCGAATTCAACGGCAAGCGCATTCTGCTCGACACGGGAGCCTCCGCACGTTTCGCCAAGAATGCCGCACTCATGGGCATCGACATTTCAAAAATCGATGCAGGCGTCTTGAGCCATGCGCATTACGACCACGCCGACGGCATGCAGGAATTCTTCAACAAGAATAACCACGCCAAATTCTACTTGCGTAACGCCGCCCGCGAAAACTGCTACCACACGCACAAATTCTTAAAGTTTTTCACGTATCAAGAATACATCGGCATCCGCAAAGGAACGCTCAAGCGTAACGCAGACCGCATCGTATTCGTCAACGGCGACTGCGAGATTTTCCCGGGAGTCACACTCGTCGGCCACAAGACTCCGCACCTCGATGAAATTGGCAAGCGCGCCCACATGAGCGTCAAGGAAAACGGCAAGTACCGCCCCGACACTTTCGACCACGAACAAAGTCTAGTCTTCGATACGCCCAAGGGACTCTTCATCATGAACAGCTGCAGCCACGGCGGCGCAGACAACATCATCAAGGAAATCGAAGCGACATTTCCCGGCAAACAGATTTACGCCATTCTTGGCGGCTTCCACCTTTTCCGCACATCCGATGACCGCGTAAAAGCATTTGCCGAACGCCTCCGCGAATTGAACGTCCAAAAAATATACACGGGCCATTGCACCGGAGGGCGCGCCTACGAGATTTTACACGATGTGCTCGGCGACAAGGTCGAACAAATGCACACCGGCATGAGTATTACGATATAAAAAATAACTGGATTCTAGCCCATAGAGCTTAACTCTACTAAGGGGCAAAGCCCCAAGTATCGTATATCGGACTTTCAGTCCTCAGAATGACGACCTGCATTACACAGGATCGTTCACCGGCTTGCTATAATCGCGTTCACCAAAAAGCGCCGTTCCCACGCGAATCATCGTAGAGCCTTCTTCGATGGCGACTTCTAAATCAAGCGTCATGCCCATCGAAAGCTGATCGAACTTTGCAAAGGCGCCACCTTTCGCAAGGAACTTGTCGCGCAATCCACGCAAGAATGCAAAGCATTCGCGACTGTCTTCAGGAACACCCGTATTCTTGCCTATCGTCATGAGGCCGCGGAAACGCAGATGCGGGAAGTTTTCGCTCTTGCCATCATCAGTGGCAGCGCCCGCTTTTGCCGCAAGATCGTTCAAGAAAGCTTCGGCTTCGTGAACATCCAGGCCGCTCTTCGTTTCTTCTTCGCCAGCGTTCACCTGGAATAAAATGTCGAGAACTTTACCCTGACCATTTGCAGCTGCCGCACAGACCTTCTCCAACTTTTCCACCGCTTCGATACTTGCAATGGAATGGATGCAGTCGGCCACAAGCGCCGCTTTCTTGAGCTTGTTACTTTGCACAGGACCAATCACATGGCAACGTACACGGCTTCCGTCCTTTGCCGTACGCGGTTCAGAGAACTTGAGTTCCGCTTCTTGTACGCGGTTTTCGCCAAAGTCCGTCGCACCCAAAGCAATCGCATTTTCCACAGCTTCTGCCGGGTGGAACTTGCTCACCCACACAAGCTTAACCGAATCACGGCTGCGGCCCGCAATCTTGCAAGCCTCGCCAATCCTTGCTTCGAGAGCTGCAAGGTGCTCACGCATTTCATCAAGTGTGAATTCCATAATTTTAGTAGACAGTAGGAAGTTGGAAGTAGACAGTGATTAGTGATTATGTTTTTCAGTTAAAAGATAATAAATCCTTTTCGGCCTAATATAAAAAAATCTATTCGCTAGTTAATATACTACTCTTCTCAAAAAGATTTTTATAAATTACAAAGTACCAGTATCAACATACTGGATTTTGCTATATCCTTTCTTATATCTTTTCCTAAATCCTTAGCTATATCGTTTGCTAGATGAATCGGCACTCCGATTCAATTTAATCAACTATATAATCTAAAGGATATAAAAATATATCTAGACAACTGCTGCTACAACCGGCCTTATGACGACCAAAGCTATTTGACCATTTCCATTGAAGCACAAGCTAAAATACAAATACAATCTCTTGTAAAAGCACAAACATTGCAACTGGCTTCATCATTTATTCTTGATTACGAAAATTCTTGTAATCCGTACACAGACAGAAAATCTGCTATAACAAAATTTTTGAATGATAATGTTTTCGATTATGTAGGAAGCGACAAATCAGATGTAATCGCCATAAATGCCAAGAAAATCATGACAACAGGGGTAAAAATGAAAAACGCTTGTCACATTGCCTGTGCAGAATTAATGAATTGTGATTATCTTTTAAGTACGGACAAGCGGAGGTGCTGAAAATGATAACTGAAATCACTCCACCAGCAACAATCGAATTGCTTTCCAGAGGAATGGAATGCCTCATCCGTGAACTCGGAGTTGTTGACACTGAGTATTTTATAGCAGCGGTCCAAAGAGAACGATTTGACTATACCAAATGGCAACGTGAACATTTCGACAAAATGGATCTGCAAACCTTTGTTGACAAGGCCTCTGCCTACGCCAAAGAAAAAGGGAAATAGCAAAAAGGCCCGCGCACATCACTGTGGCGGGCACTTTTAATTACGCATTCTTCGAAGATTTTTTCGAAACAGATTTTGCAGGCTTTTCCACTTGCGTCTCTTTCGTCTTTAGTCTCTCGTCTTTCGCCTGACCCGCCTTCGGCATTTTGAACAAAATCTTCACGATTTCATCAATGTGCTTGTGCGGGTAAATCTTGAGGCCCTTCTTTGCCGGTTCCGGGAGTTCAGCCACATCCTTCTTGTTGCCTTCCGGCAAGTGGAGCGTCTTCACGCCAGCGGCGAGTGCAGCAAGCGCCTTTTCGTTCAAGCCGCCAATCGGGAGGCAGGCGCCCGTAAGGCTCACTTCACCCGTAAACGCAATGTCCGGTGAAATCGGCTGCTTCGTAAACGCACTCAAGAGGCAAAGCGTCAGCGCGATACCTGCAGAAGGCCCATCCTTCGGCACAGCACCTTCCGGCACGTGAATGTGGATGTCCGTCTTACGCACAATCGCGGGGTCAATGCCAAAGCGCTGCAAGCGTTCACGAACAAGCGAAACAGCAATCTGCGCCGATTCCTTCATCACGTCGCCAAGCTTACCCGTCAAAATCAGCTGGCCCTTGCCACTCAAAAGCATGCATTCAATAGGCAAGATTTCGCCACCGACACTTGTCCAGGCAAGGCCCGTCACAACGCCCGGGCGGCCCGGTTCCGGCAGCTGGTTGTCCAAGAATCTCGGAGCACCGAGGTAATCCTGAAGCACCTTCGCCGTCACTTCCGGCTTGATTTTCTTGCCCATCACAATGTCTTTTGCACGATGGCGCACCGCACTTTCAAGCACACGTTCAAGTTCACGAACGCCCGCTTCGCGGGTCCAGCCGCGCATCACAGCGTTAATCATCTCGTCGCTAAAGCTCACCTGTTCGCCAAGCTTCACGCCCGTGCGTTCACAAATGCGCGGGAGCAAGTACTTGCTCGCAATCTGCAACTTCTCATGCGGATAGTAGCCCGGCAGACGCACCACTTCCATACGGTCACGCAGAGCTTCCGGAATTTCGCCTTCGCTGTTTGCCGTCGCAATAAAGAGCACACGGCTCAAGTCAAGACCCACTTCCATGAAGTGGTCGGTAAAGTCGTGGTTCTGTTCCGGGTCCAAAACTTCAAGCATAGCGCTTGCAGGGTCGCCTCTAAAGTCGCTTGCCATCTTGTCGATTTCATCAAGCAAAATCACCGGGTTCATGCACTTTGCACGGCGGAGCGCGTGAATAAATCTACCCGGCATTGCACCAATGTAGGTGCGGCGGTGACCACGGATTTCAGCTTCGTCACGCACACCACCAAGCGTAATGCGGACAAAGTTACGCTGCATGGCCGTCGCAATCGATTCCACGAGAGTCGTCTTACCAACGCCCGGAGGACCCACAAGGCAAAGGATCGGAGCGCGACGTTCCGTACCGGTAAGCTTCAGCACAGCCACGTATTCCATGATGCGTTCCTTGACCTTGTCGAGGCCAAAGTGCTTAGAATCGAGTTCCGCCTTCACCTTCTTCATGTTCAAAACGGTATCAGTGTAAACGCCATACGGGAGCGAGAGGAACCAGTCCACGTAATTGCGGCTCACCGCGTATTCCGGGGAAGTCGGCTGCATCATGCGCATGCGCCCGATTTCTTCTTCGAGCTTTTCTTCAATCGCCTGGCTAAACTTCTTGGCCTTGATTTTCTTGAGCAACTGGTCCGGTTCTGATGCACCGCCATTTTCGCCATCCAGCTCATCCTGCAACTGGCGAATCTGCTCCGAGATAAACCATTCCTTCTGCTGTTGCGCCATCTTCTGGCGCACGTTCTGCTGAACGCGGATCATCACGTTCTCGTTTTCCTGAGCAACCTGCATCAGGCTTATCAAACGTTCCGCAAGGGCGTCAATCGTTTCGAGTTCCAAAAGCGCCTGCTTCTCGGAAAGCGAAATCGAGAGGAACGGGATCATCCCGTAAAACGCGTTGATGTGGCTATCCATCGTAAAGAGCGCTTCGACCATGCCATCGGCAATGTTCCTGTGCATGGCATATTCGCGGAACATGTTCAGCACGTCTTCAAACTTTTCGCTCTTGTCTTCGGCCTTGATAAAATGTTCCCTCGGCGAAACCGTCACCTGCAAAAATCCGTCACGCAAGGCAATCGAACGAAGATCCACTATGGAATCGCCTTCCAACACAACCTTCACGCAGCCATTCGGGAACGGCGTCACATTCGCCACGCGGGCAACCACGCCCACCGAGTAAAGGTCGAGCATCGGGTTGTCGAGCGTTTCCTGTTCCACGTTCTTCTGTGCAACCAGGATAATTTCGTTGTTATGATTCTCGGCAAATTCCAGGGCGCGGAGCGACATCTCGCGGCCCACCAAAATGCGTCTAGTCGTCAGCGGAAATACAACAGCGTCCCTCAGGGGGAGCAACGGGTACGTTTTATTAAAGTCAAAAGCCATATACTACAAAGATAGTATTTTGAAAGGTGAGGGAACAAAAAAGCAGTCACCGTTTTTCGGCAACTGCTAAAATTTGCATTCGTGAGGTCGCGGCGTTCAGGAAGTAGCGGCTCCCAGCAGCAACTAAGACTTTTTCTTGTTGTGCTTGAGGCCTTCCTTCACCATTTCGACGGTCACGGTGAACTTCTTTTCGCCAGAGCCAGGCATCTTGAACATCGCCTGCTGCAGCACACGTTCCATCACGGAACGGAGGCCACGAGCACCCGTCTTGCGGGTCATTGTCTCGCGGACGATTTCCTTGAGGGCTTCGTCTTCGAATTCGAGCTTGATGTTGTCCATTGCAAACAAGCTCTTGTACTGTTTCACGAGAGCGTTCTTCGGTTTCGTCAAGATGTTGAGGAGAGCCGTCTCGTCGAGTTCTTCGAGCGCAACGGCAATCGGCAAACGACCGACAATTTCCGGGATAAGGCCGAACTTGATCAAGTCTTCCGGTTCGAGCTGCTTAAAGAGTTCGCTCAAGCTGTTTTCACTTGCTGTGTGGATATCGGCACCAAAGCCCATGCCACCCTGGTTCACGCGCTGGGAAATAATCTTGTCCAAGGTTTCAAAGGCGCCACCGCAAATGAACAAGATGTTTCTCGTGTTCACCTGCACAAGCGGCTGTTCCGGATGCTTACGGCCACCCTTCGGAGGCACGGACGCAACCGTACCTTCCAAAAGCTTCAAGAGGCCCTGCTGCACACCTTCACCGCTCACGTCACGCGTGATGGAAGGGTTCGCCGTCTTACGTGCAATCTTGTCGATTTCATCGATAAAGATAATGCCGCGTTCAGCTTTGGCCACATCGTAATCGGCAGCCTGCAACAAGCGCACGATGATGCTATCGACATCTTCGCCCACGTAACCTGCTTCAGTCAAGACCGTCGCATCAGCAATTGTGAACGGCACATCCAAGAAACGGGCCATCGTCTGCGCCAAGAGCGTCTTGCCCGAACCGGTCGGGCCAACCAAGAGCAAGTTCGACTTTTCGACATCGACATCGTCCTTGGACTTGTGCGTCTGCTTGTAACGCAAGCGTTTATAATGGTTGTAAACGGCCACAGAGAGCGCCATCTTTGCACGGTCCTGTCCAATGACAAAATCGTCCAAGTGTGCCTTGATTTCGGTCGGGAGCGGGAGCGGCTTTGAAGAAATCTCCTTCGCTTCCTGTTCCTGTTTCGTACGAGCCAAGTCTTCTTCAAGAATGCGGCTGCACATGCGTATGCAATCACTGCAAATATACGCACCGGCACCGGTAATCATCTTTTCGACTTGTTCTGCCGGCTTTCCGCAAAAACTGCAACTTACAGCCGGGTGGTTCTTGCCACTACGATACATTAAATACCCTCTTTACGCGGCACAAAAATTTCGTCAATGACGCCAAAGGCCTTTGCTTCTTCCGGACTCATGTAAAAGTCGCGGTCCGTCTTCTCGCGGACTTCTTCGACCGGCTTTCCGGTATGCTTCGCGACAATTTCGGTAAGGGTATCCTTCGTGCGGATAATTTCCTTGGCGGTAATCTGAATATCTGTAGATTGTCCAGTAGCAGCACCCGACGGCTGGTGCAACATGATGCGGGAATGCGGGAGCGCATAGCGCTTGCCCTTCGTCCCTGCAGCAAGGAGCACGGCGGCCATCGAAGCACAACTACCAATGCAGATCGTAGCGATATTCGGGCGTACGTGCTGCATGGTATCATAAATGGCAAGCCCTGCCGACACGTAACCACCCGGGCTGTTGATATACAGCGTGATATCCTTTTCCGGATTCTCGTATTCAAGGAAAATCAACTGGGCCATGACGTTGTTCGCCACTTCGTCGTTAATCGGCGTGCCCAAAAAAATGATACGTTCCTTGAGGAGTCTGGAATAGATATCGTAAGCGCGTTCGCCGCGCCCGGTAGTTTCAATGACGGTAGGGATGATCATTTATTCCTCTTATTACTTTGTTTCTTCTGCAGCCGGGCGGATACCGACGATGAAGTCAGCAGCCATCTGGAAGCGAAGTTCGTCGCGCAGCTGGTTGATGCGGCCAGACTGGCGGAAGTGGTTCTTCAGATTTTCGAATTCCACGTGGTAAGCGTTAGCCATCTGCTGGAGGCGTTCATCAACGGCTGCCTGAGTCGGCTTGATCTTTTCCTTCGTGGCAACGAATTCGAGGATGCGGTGCTTCTTGATTTCGCGGGTTGCTTCACCGGAGAGTTCGTTTATCTGTTCTTCGGTCGGTTCGACAACGTCCTTTTCGCTCTGGGCATTGCGGTTCAAGGTCCACTTGATGAGGTCGTAGATGCGAGCCTTCGGCACTTCGAACGGGTTAGCTTCGATGAGCTTGTCGATAGCTTCGTTGATGGACTTATTCTTGGCAGCGTCCTTCTTCTGAGCAGCGAGGCTTTCGGCGAGATTGTTTCTCAAGTCGGCTTCGTCCTTCACGCCAATCTGCTTGCAGAATTCTTCGTCCAAAGTCGGCGGAACGATTTCGCGAACGTCCTTGATTTCGACGTTGAACTGGGCAGTCTTGCCGCGGTAGCGTTCGTCCTTGTGGTCATCCGGATACTTGAAGTTGATTTCCTTCTTGTCGCCGGCCTTAGAACCCATGAGGCCTTCATCGAATCCAGGACTTGCGGATTCGCCGAGGAGGGAGCGGAATTCCTTGTTTTCCGGGAGTTCCTGCTTTTCACCATCAATAACAACTTCGATATAGTCGCCAACGACAACGTCGCCCTTCTTGGCTTCACGGTCAACGTGTTCGTCCTTGCTCCACATCTGCATGAGGCGGTCGAATTCGGCCTGGACTTCTTCTTCGTGGACGGCGGTAGCCGGAACAGTGATGCCCGTGTCAGCGTAACCCTTGATATCGATTTCCGGATCAACTTCGACTTCGACCTTCAGTGTGATGTCGTTCTTTTCGTCGTCGTTGAATTCCTTCACAACCATCTTGCCAACCGGAATGATGTTAGCCTTCTTAAGAGAATCCTGAACAATCGTGTTCACGACTTCATCAACCGCTTCGTGACGGATGGAGGGTCCAAACTGCTTCAGGATCATGGACTTCGGAACTTGACCCTGGCGGAAGCCCTTCAAGGCAACCTGCTTCTTGTACTGGGAAAGCTTCTTTTCGAACGGTGCCTTGAGATCACCCTGCGGGATCGAAATTTCAAGGGTGCGCACGGTGGCGCTTGTTTCTTTGATTTCAGCGGACATATTTACTCCGATAAACGGTTGTTAAAAAGGTGATAAAAAAAGAACTGCGAGGGGTGGGAGTCGAACCCACACACCGAAGTACCAGATCCTAAGTCTGGCGCGTCTGCCAATTCCGCCACTCTCGCGATTTCAAGACCAAAGATACAAAATCTTAAAGACATAAGGAGCATAAACATCTATTTTATGGCACATTGCAAGCACTAAAGAACATTAAAATCGGTGTTTTTATATCCCTGGTCAACATCCTCATCCAGGGTGTTTCGGTTATTGTCCAAAATCTCATCGCCAATAACCTTGGAATCGTAAAGTTCGGATCCTTCGGAATCCTGCAAAGCGACTTCACCATTTTCAGTGCACTCGCCGACTTCGGCATGGCAACACTCATTCTCGCCTATTTCGGCAAACGCGCAACCCAGGGCCGACTGTTCATCAACGTACTCCAGCTCAGGCTCTTCATGACAGCCATAACCGCTCTTGCGATGGTCATATTCGCCTTTACCGTACGTAGAGGGAGCGCCGTTTTCGAGGCCGAACTGGTGCTTGTGCTCGGACTCCTCTTCCAGCACTCCTATTTCGACTGGTATTTCATCTGCGGAAACTTCTGGAAAAAGCTTTTGATTTCAAAGGTTCTCCACACGCTCTCCTACACCACCATCATGGGTATTGCGCTCTGGTTCTTCAAAGTAGATTCCCTCCCGGCAATAGCCCTTTCGATGGTCATTGCAGCCCTCCCCGCTTTCGGCTTCGGCGTTGGTCAGGCGTTCACCTTAAAAATTTTCAGCATCGGCGTTCACACGTTCCAGTTCTTCAAGCTGATGTTCAAGTCATCATGCCCCTACGCTATTTCGAGCATAGCAAGCTTCGCCTACCTGCCCGCCGGCCTTTACACCGTCGCGCACTTTGCAACACCAGAATTTTTAGGGGCGTACAGCTTTTCACACAAGCTTGTCATTCTCGCCTCAGGACTCATGGTGCACTTCATCTCGTCAAGCCTTATCACGCTGCACCAGACCGACAGCCGCGTCCTTAGCCTGCGCGATCAGGTCGTCTTCACCCTATTCATCATTGGCGCAACGACACCCTTCTGGCTACTGCCGCAGTACACGCTCCGCATCATCTTCTTTGCAGCCCCATGGACAAGCGAGGCACTGGACACAAGCTGCTTCTGCCTTCGCATTTTAGCATGCTCCCTGATATTGCAGGCAACCCGCATGGGAATGATTTCAACACTTCTCAAGGAAAAGCGCACCTGGCTCTATGGCGCAATGATTACCATCGGCGGCATCGTCAATATTGCGGTATGCATTGGCGGCGCAAGGATTCTAAAAGCCGACTACATTCCGGCGCTTACCCTCACCGGAGACCTATGCCTGAGCCTCTTCCTGCTCATTTACTTTATCAAGAACCGCAGGCTCCGCTAGGCTGGATTTTTCCGATTTGTCGTCCTGCACACACCGCTGTTCTGTACAAATTGTTGAGACGACAAAAATAACCATGCCCCAGATGCAATAGATTCCCTGCTTGTATCCCGACGTAAAGAACCACCATCCGACAAAGTAGATGAAGTAAGTGTACATCAGGATCTGGCGCGGAGTAAAAGGCCTGCATAGGCGCAAATGCAGTACCGTCAGGCCAAGCCCACACAGGAACGGCAAGAGCATAACACCAAACAAATGGAAATCCTTATAGACATCCCAGAGGTAGTTCACCGTATTAAAGCCCTGAACCTTCTGGATTCTATCGTTAAAGGCATTGTCCCAACGGAAACTGTTCCTGAACGATGTCGTCAACTTTGCATATTCAAATAAGCCACTAAAGAAATCTATCCCATAGGTATGCGGATGTATTTCCTGATCGTTCATCGGATTCAGCACATAGTCCAAGTTCCAGTAATTGTTCGCCAAATACTTGTAAGGCAGTTCAACAACCACATCCAAAGCCTTCCCCTCGACTGAACCACCGCCGTACTGGTCGCGAATGCTGCCTATCGAAATAAACGCTATGATTGCAAAGACAAGCAGGGAGGCAATTATTATTGGCGATATTCGTTTGTACAAATAATTTATAAAGATGAGGAAAAAGCCGACATTAAAAAACAGCGAAGTCCTATTCGGGTAGGCAAGCAGATTTACAACAATCGTCACAAACACCATCACAAACGAAACATGACGCACCCATGCAACATTGTTGAACTTCTTGAAAGACGCAACGCCAAAAAGGAGTACGCACAGCGGCCCGCTATTAAACAGCAGCGAATAGTAACCGTAATCCACATACTTCGTCATCCACTTCGCCGGATTCTGCGTAAATATGATGAGGTCCCCGACCTTCTGGTAAAGCCCATAGACGCCAACCAGAAAGACAAGGAACACCGCAAAGGACAAAAGCAAGTGGTACGTCCAGTTATATTGATTTGCACACACCGCAGGATGCACCTGAACCGGGATCGCCTTTGACTTTGCATGGAGCCTAGCTACAATACAGCCTCCAGCAAACGAAAGCATGCCAAAAAGCCATACGCCCCATGTGTACAAATGAAAATCCGACATTGCCCTATCGATCTGGAAATACGAAATGGCAAGCGTAATGCACTGCGTAAAGCAGTAGACATTTAACGGGCTAAAGAAATCCTTCTTGAACCACCATGACTGAAATAGGCAAAAAACGACTACCAGAAAAAGGGCGGAACTGACCGGATATTCACTCACCCATGCAAACACAAACTAGACCTTTTTCTTTTGGAAGTAAGCCCTAAAAGCATTCCATTCACGGGATACAGAAGTCCCGCGCTTAGATTCGGTTTCCAGATAGTCGAGCAAGTTGCAAATAATCGTCGCAATAATGCAGGCCACCAGGAATACGAAGATCAAGGTGACAGCCCTGAGCGGGTAGATCTTCTTGTCGTTTTCCCAAGGCGGTTCAAGCACATGGAGGTTCTTGAGCATCTTGGCTTCTTCCAGGCGCATCTGTTCGCTCTGCTGGCGGAGCAGCTTGTACAAAGTTTCCTGGATACGGATCTCAGACTCGCGCCTCAGGTACTCCGCATAAAGTTCCGGAGACTTCTTGAGCTCGATCATACCGATATTGCTATGCTTGCCCTTGAGCGCTCCACCAAGAGCCGCATTCATGCCCTTGACACGCTTCTGGAGTTCCTGGTAACGCTTGCTATTCTCGCCGCGGTCGAGCTTTTCAAAGTCCATTTCCATGCCCATTTCTTCACGCATGGCCTGCAACTCGCTCAAATACTTAATCGTCGCCCCGAGCTGGACCGACGGCTCATAAACATTGTTCCTCACCTGGAAGTCGACAAACGAATTCAGCACAGAATCTAAAACATGTTCGCAGGAATCCAAGCGCGTCTGGAAATATTCTCTGGACTGGCGAGCCTGATTCGTCTTAAACGAGTTAAAGGCAGAATCCGCTTTTTCAAGCATGAATTCTATAACCTGCACAGCGCGTTTCGGGTCTGTGTCCCTGTAATAGAGGAAGAACATGTCTTCCTTGTTGTAGTTCAAGCCGAAATTCTTGCGGAACTCCTTCAGCAAGTCCGCATGGAACTTGCCCTTGAACTTGTAGTGCTTTGCGAGGTTGAACTGTTCGATAACCTTGTCGTGCAGTTCCCAGGAATTGAGGATGGTCCATACAACATTCGCATCCTCGTTATCCATGGAAATCCCGAGAAGGGAACTCATTCCAGTCCCGCCAATCAGGCCACTGAGCGCCCCCGACATGGGCTGCGTCGATGCAGGCGGAGTAACAACCGCAGTCGCTGCGTACCTAGGCTCAATAACCCACATGACCAAGACAAAAGCGACTATGGTCGGGATAGTCACAAACCAAGAAAAAAACTTGAAATGCTTCAGGTCGCTATTGACGACTCGAAGGCAAAATTCGATAAAACCTGTAGATTCCTGTTTTTCCATAAACTACTTGTTGCTTGCGTAAATGATGAACGCAGACGAAATCACGCTAAGAAGGGATGCCATGAACAAGGTAAAGTCCTTGAACGATTCGTAATGGCTCTTGGGAATCTCGATGACGTCGCCCGGCAAAATCGGATCCGTAGACACGTTGATAGAAATCGCCTTCGGCTTTTCACCGCGCCAGACCTTAACCTGTCCCCAGCTGCCCGTTATCGTATTCATGCCGCCTGACGAAATGTAATCGATAGCATGCCATGTCGGATTGTAAGTATAGCGTCCGAGGAAATTCACGGCACCGCTCAGGTACACAAACAATTCCTTGATAAAGAATTCAACTTCGGTATTGGGTTCAACCGTCGTACTGCTCATTTCGTTAAGAGTAATCCAGCGGGGGTCCTTGTCCGGTTCACGCACACACACGGCCTTGTAGCCATAGTTATGCATTCTATTTGCACCCGCAAGGTCGAAGTAATCCTGGAGCGTCCTGTCAGAACGGTAAGCGACGCTTGTCCTGTATCCGGGGAAAACCAGCGTAACATTATCACCCATCGGGATAAAAGGGACAAAGATCTTGTCGCCCTGCTCGAGCATAATGTCATCATCAAAATTACCGTTTGTCGTCATGTTATTGTAGTTCACATGGATCGTATCCTTGCCGCGAATAATCTGGATATCTTCCTTGTTCGCATTCGGCAAGAGTCCGCCAATAGTGCGGATAAAGAAGGTAAGCCTGTTCTGGGGATCGACGACATGCTGTCCAACAGCGGCTACAGCGCCCATAACATTCACACGGAACCTTTTAAGGGCCGCAAGCTGCACGAAACAGAACTCGCGCTTGTAGCGCTTAGAAACCAGGTCCAGAATGAGTCTCTGGGCTTCGGCAATGGTCTTTCCACCCACGACAACAGAACCACATTCTTCAACAGCCACCCTTCCGTCCGGGTAAATCTGGACAGAGAGATACTTGTCCTCGAGCATCAAGTCCAAAAAGTCACCCGGACCGAGCACGTAATTGGAATCGACCGCCATTTCTGCAAACGCCGGCGAAAGCGATGCAGCACCGCGCATAGAAGGACCGTCATCGAACATGACATTTTTGCCATTGCCCGAACTGCCAAACATGGATTCCGAAGCAAAGACACACGCGCACATCAAGAGGATGCAGACAATAAAAGATCGCATATTACAAACTCATCCACTGTTGAGTAAAAGGACAACAAGTTTCCTAATTATACAAAAATTAAAATGAAGAGTTAGAACTAAGTTATTAGTTATTGGTCAATAGTCATTGGTTATTTGTCAATGGCCATTGGTCAATAGTTTTTTAGAAAACAAAAAAGGCGCGGCATATAAGCCGTGCCTTTTTTCAAAGCGACTTTGATCTTAGTTAGCGGACTTGCCTTCGCCTTCGACCATGTCAACAGCAGCGTCAGCCTTGGCAGGTTCAGCAGCCTTTTTGGCCTTAGCAACGATTTCGTCTTCGACGAGACCGATAAGAGCCATTTCAGCAGCGTCGCCGGCGCGGTTCGGGCCGAGCTTCAGTACGCGAGTGTAACCGCCGTTGCGGTTAGCATAACGCGGACCGATCGTGTTGAACAAATCCTGGAGAACCTTCGGGTCCATCACGAAGCGAGCTGCTTCACGACGTGCAGAAAGGTCACCCTTCTTTGCGTAGGTAATCATGCGTTCTACACTGCTGCGCACACGCTTAGCC
>Ga0310695_10004285_pt1 | contig 26578 bp, 14 predicted proteins | sample RumenRJG_04DNA_FD_203882 | JGI IMG/M metagenome (GOLD analysis project Ga0310695, IMG submission 203882) | Bovine rumen microbial communities from Lethbridge, Alberta, Canada - RJG_04 (v2) (version 2) | ecosystem: Host-associated > Mammals > Digestive system > Stomach > Rumen | place: Canada... | reverse complement strand
TCGACTCTAATCGACTCTAATCGACCCTAACCGACTCCACCCGACCCTAATTGACTCTATGCGACCCTAATCGACTCTACTCGACCCTACCCCGCCTCTTAGCCATCGCCCCGCCAAAGGCGGGCGCGGCAAATGTGCCGCGCAAGGAGAGGGCGAGACGCCCGCCCAAGGCGGGAAACCGAGCGCATATCCCCCGAGCGATAGCGAGTCGCGAAGCGATGCTCTGGCAGGGGTGCAGATTTGCCGCCAAGCGAACTTGAGCGAAAAGCGCCGCGCTCGGTTTGGGCAACTCCGTTGCCCGCGTCTCGCTCGATCCGCTGGATCGTCCGCGAATCACGCGAAGCGCATCGGGCGGACACAGCCGCGCCGCGCCCGTGGGGGCGCATGTGCCTTGGACAACTTGGGGACGATTTGCGCACAACTCCCCACGGGCGCGGGTGAAAGTCCATTTGCCTCGCGTTTTAGAGTCGCGTAGCGTAGGGCAACGCGCCCTTGCGCCGCCCACGGACGGACATCCGCCCGCCTTTCGGAACCCTCAACGCCAATTCAGCCACTATGCAACCGCTTTCCAACTCCGATACGGACGCAACCAACCGCCACTCAACCATTTCCCAAACCATCCAACAACCGCTTTCCAACCCCGCCCCAACCATCGGAAACCTCAACCCCTCCACAACCGTCCTTCAGCCGCCAGACGGACGATTCCGCGCTTGGCAAAAACCCACGACTCAACCATCCTTCGTGTCGAATCCATGAACGACACGATTTCGACTAAACCTTCCTACATATCTGAAAAGTGTAGATTCGCACTTGCGTCTCAAAGTCATGATATGGTACAATATGTCTCGGCAATGGCGAAAGCCAAAGTCACCGGCAGGCGGAGAGGTCTCCGCTGATGGCGAGGAGAAATCCTCGCCATTAACTTTAAAGACAATGTGCGGCTATGAGTGACAAGGATATAAGCGTTTTCGTTGATGAATCAGGCAGTTTTGCCCCTGATTCCAATTCCTCTCGCTATTATCTGATTTGCCTCGTGCTGCATGATCAGGCGGCAGACATTTCAGAGTCCGTCTCCATTCTCGAAGATTCTCTCGATGCGATGGGGCTTGGGCGTAATCACTGTATCCATGCCGGGCCGCTTGTGCGCCGTGAGAAGGAATATGCCGGTATGCGTCGCGAAGAGCGACGTCGCATCTTTGCGCGGATGATGTCTTTTATAAGAAATGCCGATTTTGCCTACAAGTGTTTTTCCCTTGATAAAAAGTTCCTTTCGGGTGAAACGGCGGTGCATGATTTTCTTCTGCAGCATATCGTCAGATTCCTTATCGACAATTCTGAATGCCTGAATGCATATTCGCGTCTCAAGATATACTATGATGACGGGCAGCCGCAAATCAAGGCATTGCTTCGCGAGGCCTTTGCCATATACGCAGCCAGGACTGAGTTTGTCGGTAATGTGCAACCAGAGAACTATCGACTTTTTCAGGCGGCGGATGCACTATGCACACTTGAATTGGCGCGGCTCAAACTCCAGTCAGGCGAGAGACTATCTCCTTCTGAATTCGAGTTTTTCAAAGGCATTCAGGGCTTGCGAAAGAACTATCTGAAGCCGATCTCCGCCAAATTGTGGCGTTAGCTGTTGTTCCTCATCTTCTCCGAGCGAGAGTTATTGTTTCGCTAAAGAAGTTTTTCTCTGAGTGTAGGCGGCTGTGGGTTACCTCGCCGATGCAGCCCTTAGAACCATGAGCCAATCGGGTGTGGCAATCAGGCGTGACCTTTTGTCTCTGAGCTGCACGGCCTTGGCTCGTTCATCAACTGCCTTGGCCGCCGCGTAACTTCCTACACCACCCGCGACGCGAAGGAGATCGCCAAGCTGCTGGCTATGGTGCCGTAAGTGCTACCAGTTTCGGCACGGATTAGATCTTCAGGAGATGCTTGCGAAGTGCGATGGCGACGGCTTCGCTTCTGTTGGCCGCGCCGATTTTCTGGAAGAGCGCGATGGTGTACTCCCTCACGGTTGTCGGCGTTATGCCAAGCTCCTTTGCTATGTCGCTGTTCGAGAGCCCCCGCGCGATCGATCCAAGGATTTCCTCCTGACGCGGGGTGAGGGGCTCGATGGGCGGGTCGCTCGCGAGGAGCTTCGCGACGCTGGGCGAGATGTACGACTTCCCCGAGGCGACGGCGCGTATGGCCTTGACGAGCTCGGTGTCGGCGGCCGACTTGAAGACGACGCCCTTTGCGCCGTTGTCGATGGCCTTGGCGATGAGGTCGGACGTTGGGAAGGTGGTGAAGAGGATGATTTTCACCTCTGGCATCTTGTCCATGATAGCAGCCGTGGCCTCGACGCCGTCTACGACGGGCATCATCAGGTCCATCACGACCACGTCGGGCATGAGTCGCATTGCGTCCGCTACGGCGGCCTTGCCGTTAGCGGACTGTCCGACGAGCTCAAGGTCGTCTTCCATCTCCAAAAGCGTGGCGAGCCCCATCCTGACGATGGAATGGTCGTCTGCGATGAGTATGCGTATTTTTCCGTCTTTCATGAAGAGGCCTCCGGCTTTTCCTGCTTGATTTGCATGGATACGGTCGCCTTGGTGCCCCTGCCGGGCGTGCTCTGGATGGTGAGCGTGCCGCTGTAGTGCGCGAGGCGGTCCTGTATGCCCAAGATCCCAAAGTGTCCCTGTTCGGCCCCCGGTGCGGAGGATTCGTCGTAGCCCTTGCCGTTGTCGGCGACGGAAAACGACAGGACGTCTCCCTCGAAATTGCCGGCGATGCGTATCTTCGTGGCCTCGCCGTGGTGGATTGCGTTGATCGCGAGCTCGCGGATTATCTGCAGGATCACGTGCGCCGTCGGGTCGGGAAGCTTGCGCCTCGAAACCGGGAATCGCACCGCCAGCTCGGTATCGCCAGTCAGCGGCTTCAGCATCTGGCGGACGGCTTCCTCGAAAACCGGCATGTCGAGGATATTGTTCCGTAAGTCCCACAGGCAGTGCCGCAGCTCCTCGCGGGAAGAGCGAAGGGCGTTCTCTGCGACGGCCAGGTTCTTGAGCGACCTTTCGATGTCCGTCCTCGCGAGGGTCTGCGCGGACTTGATCTTCAGCGCCACGCCGGTCAGTATCTGCGAAATGGAATCGTGCAGCTCCACGGCGAGGCGTGATCGTTCGGCCGCCTTGGACTCCGCAGTCACTCGTGCTACCTGTTCGCGGAAAAACCTAAGCCCCATCCTCCTTGCCGCATGGCTAAGGGCGCGATTCCAGGCGAGAAAGCCAACAAGGAGCGCAAGCAGTGCGCCGATGACCCATGCCAGGCGGGCTGGAGTCCACCAAGGCGGATGCGCCACGACCGTCACGTCGTCGGGCGAGCGCAGAACAAGCGTGAAGCCCTTGGCCTGCGGGAACACGGCGGTCGGACGCCAGTTGTCGATGTCCACCCAGCAGATTCCCGTCGCGTCGATTGTGGATCCGCGCTCCAGCGTTTTTAGGACATCCGGACATGAACTTGCGTCTATCGGAAATGTCATGCCGTCGCTTTCTGCGAAGATCGTGAGATTGCTGATTTCCGGATCGGGTATGCTGCGGACGACGGATCGGATTCGGACTGCCTGCCCGTGAAGCTTGACCATGATCAGCAGCTGGCCGTCCGCCTGCGTCATGATCTCTCGGGCAGTCATTTCCATTGGCGGAGGCGCTGCGGCCTCAAAGGGCTCGGCCTTCCGCCAGCGCGCACGGGTGAGGTTGAGGAAGTACGTGTCGGTCTCGACCGATCCGACGGCTTCTATGAAATCCCCGGCTCGCGGCAGCACGACATCCCTCGACGACACGCGGGAAACAGTATCGTCAGGCGTCAACAGGAGCATCTCGTTCGGCGAACGGACGGCAAGAACCCGTCCGATGAGTTTCCTCTTGCCGAGGGAGGCGAGTTTGCCGGGCATGACGCTGTGCGTCTGCGATAGCATCGGAACATCGAACGGATCTCCGTCTGGGGCCTCTATAACGGTGAGGCAGCCGCCTTCCATGATTTGAAGTTCGTGCTGGAGATATTTGCGGGTGCCATTTGTTTTGCGGATGGTTTCCGCGCTTATTCCGACGACAGAGACGCGGCATCCCACATAGTCGTTTGTCGCGAAGAACGGGTATCTGTCCAATCTGGCCGACAAATAGGCGCTGCCGTATGCGTCCGCAAGCGTGAGAAAGTAGTAGTCGGGGTTTGTTTCGTCGTGGAACTGGTCTGTGATGGTCCCCGTGAACCGAACATACTTGCGATTTTCTGAAGTAGAGTGATATTTCCCCTCGTCCAGGTCTGCCGAGGTGACGTTGGGGATGTCTTCGTCGGCTGGCCTTGCCTGAACCCCGGCGCTTATGAAGCAGGCCAGGGCAAGGCAGCAGACGAGAATGGCCGACGGGTTATACATGACGCTGAAATTGTATCAAAAGCATGCCTTGCCCGCAACACGCCCAGAACCCCACCATTTGGTGGGATTGTTGCCTGTACCTTGGTTTGATACAATGTCGACAAGCAAAATTGTGTCAACAAAATAGGAAGAGAGGAAATGAATGTCCGCAAAAACCAGAGTGCTGTTGGGAGCTTTCTCCGTGTGTTCTGTGTGCGTCGTCCACGGCGCGACGGTCGTGCACGACGCGGCGCGCGACCTTGTGCTGAACTCGCGGAATGCGAACGTCTACACGAACTTCTATGGCGGCGTGTGGAGCTACATGCGGTCTTCGTCGTACAACGGGGCGCGCACGCTTCTGCCCGGAGTCAGAATCTTTACGGACACGGAGAAAGACGCGAGCGGCAGCAATTACAATGGATCAGACCTGCCGGTCATTTGGCAGCGGGGGCCGGCCTTGAATGAAAATGCATCTCCCATGATCAACGTGAACCCGACGGCGTGGCCTGACGCGAAGCAGTTCCTGCACGGCAATGGCTGGCCGGCGATTCCCCCGGGCGGCCTTTCCTGCCATCCAGGCAGGGTTTCAGGTGTTGGTTTTGAGGAGGGCAACCAGTGCGTCGTATTGCGCTTCACGGTCCCGCGCGACGGCACGTACGCCGTCACGGCCAGGGCGTGGAACCAGAACTACGGCAAGACAGCGGTGACACTGCTTGTCAACGGCGAGGTTCGGAGTGCGCGCCGCGCATGGGAGAGCACGGCGGCGAACGTGACCACGAACGACTTCTCGCTCGCCGCCGCCACGTATGCGGCCGACGACGTCATTGAGCTGGCGGTTGACGGAGACGGTACATACGAGGCCAATGCGACAGGTCTGGACTTCCGCATCGCGGAAGAGGTGGAGGCGGCGACCGAAGCCTCCACGGGCTTCCTTGCGAACCTTGCCGCCGAGGTCCCCGTGAATCCATACACCGATTCGTTCGGCACGTGGTCTGGCTACTACGCCGATGCAGCCGCGCCTACCAATGCGCCGCGTTATAACCTCTCCAACACAGCGTATGTGCGCAGCGAGCAGGGGAATGTGCTGGCCGGCATGGCGTATTCTTCGAGCTTTCCATACGTCGTGGCCAACCATTCTGGCGCGATGGCCGTGGAGACGAACAGCTCAGGCAAGGCCACCACGGCCTATGGAATGGGCTACGTGCCTGGCGAGTTGACGACGGTGATGATGGGATATTCTCTGGCTTTCTCGGGCCTACAGGTTACGCCGGCGAACGGCGGAATCTATGATGTCGGTCTTTCGGTCAGGGACATGCAGTACGGAGACCCTGGAGATTCCAGAAAAGGCGTGAACGTGTGGCTGCTGCAGGGTGGCGTGGTTCTGGCCAAGACGTACGTCAGTGTAGAAGGTTCGCATTCCAGCGATGTCGTGTTCATCAAAGACCTGGTCGTCTTTCCACAGATTCCGCTTACAGTCGCGGTCGACAACAATGGGGTCAATTCTTCTGATGGCACAGGGATCATATGGGCGTTCATCCGCAAGGGGGGCTTCTCCGCGACATACGACGCGAACGCGGCGATGAAGGCGAACATGAAGTCCTCCTCGCCGGTGAATCCATTCACGCACAGCGGCGCCGCCTGGACGGCCGGCATTTGCGCCGGCGGGTGGAAAGGCGCATTCAACGCCTACGGGACGCGGCAAGACAAGTTCTCCAGCACGTTGAAGGGATTTGGCGAGAACAGCAGCTCGTCTCCCTACATGCTTGTCAATGTCGCGGAACGTGCGTTGACGTCCTCGGAGATAAGTACAACGCTCGGTGCCGGAGTAGACATGCTGCTGGGACATCCGAAGAGCGACGAGAGCGCGACGGCGCTGCGTTTCACGGCTCCGGCGGACGGCGTATATTCGGCGACGGCTTGGTTCGCCCATCTCAATTCGTCAGGTACTGGCGTGGACGTGCATCTCATGGCTGAAGGACGCCATGTGGACTCGGCGCTGGTGCAGCTGCAAAGCCGTTATACGGGAATGGAGGCGAATCGCCTATGCGCCGACCGTCTCTTCATGCGCACGGGTGAAACGCTGACGTTCGCCATCGGTTCGTACGGCACTCACAACTATGACATGACGGGCTTCTACGCCTGGGTCGATCCCGAAAGCGACGCCGCGTCCTTGCAGGGAATCAATGTAGACTTTAACTGCAAGGGCGCGGGGACGACGTATGCGGGAGCAGGCCGCGTGGGCTACGCCGGCGAGAGGTGGAACGGCCTCGCCGTGGAGAATGGCGCCGCCGGATATGCAAGTTGCCCCCTGCATGTCGCCTCTGGCGCGCGCACGGGTGCGACGCTCTCCCTCGCGAAGACGGGCGGATCGCTCTCGGCCTCCGCCGCAGGCACGGCGACGGACACGTCTGCCTCGGCCCTGTTCGAGGATGGCGTGGTCTCCGCCGACATCACGGACGTGAATGCGTTCACGCTGGCCGGCCTTCTGCCCAACACGAAGTACGAGCTCTACTTCTTCAGCCGCGCTCTTGCGGACGAACCGCCGGCCACGGCGGCGTCCGTAGTCCGCGGCATGTTCACCGTGGGCGATGTGGCTGCCGCCTCGGAAAGGACATGGTTTGCCGACGAGTTCGGCGACTATGCGCGGATAGATGCGACTTCCGACGAGACTGGGATCATCACGGGCACGTTCCGCAGTGCGTCTGCTGACGCGGCGGCGTTCTGGTGCGGCCTGCAGGTGCTCGGCCCCGGCTTCAGCGCGTATGCTTCCAGCGGCTTCATCATGATTATCCGTTGAATCGCCCTGTCATGAACAATTCAAAAGAAAGGAATGTGATGAGAGCACCATGCGGAACAATTCTTGCGGCGGCGATGGCTGTTTGCGGCGTCGGGTTGGCGAATGCCGACTGGACGGTTGACCGTAGTGCGTTGAAGGACGGTGCGTGGCGCACGGATGGTCTGTCGCGCGGGCGATACTACGTTCAGGCCGTCGTCGGCGAAGGCAATTACAGGCTTTTCCACGAAGGGCATGTCGTCGATTTTACGCGCGGGAGCGCCTGGCGCACCGAGGACGGGAAGCCGGTTATGACCGTAGAGGCGGGGCCTGTCGAGGTCGGTCCCGGGGAGATGTTTCGCCTCGGCGACAACGCGCAGATTCTCACGCTGACGCTCTCCGAAACGCCGCTTGCATTCGCGCCGCAGAAGCTGTTCACCAACAAGGGGCCGGATGTTGGGAACTACTTCGCCATCGAAGGGGCGTATTCCAACGGAACATTCACCGCGAAGATACGCAACTTCGTGGGAACAGTCCGTGCGGCCGATGTGTCGGTTGTGGTGACGGACTATTACCAGCGCGAGCTCGGGCGCGTCGCGCGCAAGGACGTGGCGATAGACGGAACGATGACAATTGCCGTCCCTTTCCGCGACAGCGGGTCGGGACAGCTCCGCGCGACCGTCAAGGTGCGCGACGAAAAGGGTCGGGAGGGCTTCCGCGTGTTCCCGCTTCTTACGGACGCGAAGGGCGCGTACCGCGAACTCGTGCGCATAAGCACGGGCTGGACGCGAAACGGACGCCCCGTGGCGATGCCGGCTGTTATCACCGACCCGGAGACGCGCTTCGAGTCGCGGCAGACAATTCCCGCATCGGTTGCCGGCAAACGGCTTTGGATATGCATTCAGCGCCTCACGGCGAAGGCGGATTTCTATGTTGACGGGAAGAAGGCGGCATCGTTCGGACAGGACGACAACGAGAACGGACTTGAGGCGGACATTACGGACTTCATCCGCCCCAGCGAGGAGCAGCACTTCGCGTTCGTTGCGAGCAAGGGCAAGTCGATCAATTCGCCGGCGATTGGCGAAGTGGCGCTGGAGGCGCGTCCGGCAACCGCGATCGGCGACGTGAAGATTGAGACCTCGTACCGCAAGAAGAATATACGTGTTGCGGTGGCTTGTCCGAGCGGTTATGCCGTCCGCAATACGGTTTTCTCGAAGGACGAAAAACTCATCTCGTTTGAGAAGGAGGCGAAGTGGGAGAATCCGCCACAGTGGGGTCCCTTTGAGTTCCCGCTCCTGCGCCTCGTAACGGAACTGGTCGATGTCGATGGGCGTGTCGTGGACGCCAGGGAGACGCGCTTCGGCTTCCGCGAGATATGGGCGGACGGCATGGCCATTGTCTGGAACGGCCACCGCGTGAAGGGCGATGCGCGCGCATTCCAGTCGACGTGGAGTTCATGGGATTTCGACCGCCGCAACAAGCGGCAGAACAACTGCGACACGGTGTGGTTCAACAAACGCGCAGGTGTCAAGTTCCTGCGCCACATCTACAACTCGTCGGAGCTGATTGATTTCTGCGACGAGGCGGGGCTGCTGGTTGCCAAGGGCGGCTACACAATTTCCGGTCCGAGCCCAGACAAAGATGCGGACAATGCGCTTTGGGCGCGCAAGTACCTGAATGACGAGAAGATGATTGCCGCGCTCCGCCACCATCCGTCCATCATGGCGTGGTATCTGACTAACGAATACTGTGCGCACTGCACCGATGCGTCCGCCCCGCGCGTCGCGGAAGCGGTGAAGCGCGCGATCGCCATCGACCCGACTCGGTTCGCCGAGGCCGGCTGCGATATCGACATGCGTGGGACGTCGCAGATCGTCTCGACGCACTATCCGGCGGAGCTTTACGCGTTTCGGAACCCCGACTGCTTCATGCCCGACTGCTTCTACTGGCGTCCAGTCGAGAAGCCTTTCGAGACGGGCATGATGGTGCCGTGCGGGCAGTCAAAGGGCGTCGCCAACATCACTTTCGAGTCGCCCATCCGCTGGGGCGAGAAGCCGGTCTGCGTCAACGAGACGTGCTGGGACTATTTCTTCGCGGCACCGTTCGGCTACACGCGCATCGGCGGGGACGACGTTTTCAGCGGCACGGCATTTATCGACAAGTGGCACATCGAGACGGACATCGAGGCGGTGCGAGGGCATCGCGACGCCGATGCGTCGCTTTGGACGACATGGCGGCATATCGGCAATGATCCGATCAGGCGCGTCTCGCCTGAGATCGACGTAGTGAACATCCAGAGGTATCATGTGTTCTACGCCGGGGCGGAAGTATCGTATGACGTCAACGTATTCTATGACAGGTGGTGTCCTGCGACGGTGACGTGGTTCTGGCGTCTTGAGAATGCCGATGGCAAGGCGGTTGTCTCGTCCAAGGATGAGCGGATAGACGTGGATACTTCTGCGCTTCTCAGAAAGCGGATTCTCTTCACGGCGCCGCCATCTGGAAAATATCTTCTTGTCTTTGGCTTGAAAGGCATCTGCGAGAAGACCGTTGATGTTGTGTCATGTCAGCGGTTTAACTCTCACGCAAAGGGCGCAAAGTCAGCTGGCGAAGGTGAACTTCGCGAACTTGGCGAACTTTGCGTGAGGAAATACGCCAACGTCGTAACCGCGTCCACTCCGCTTTCCACAAACCTCCTTTCGCGTGCGGCCGCCGGCGAGACGATCGTCATCCTGGCGCGTGAAGACTATCCCGAATGGTTGCCGGAGGTGCCGAAGGTCACGCAGCAGTCTGCAGCGATTCTGCGCACGTTCCGTCCAGACCATCCCGTGCTGAAAGGCGTATCCGCAGGCGACTTGACGTATTTCTACCCGAAGTCCATCGCGTGCCACCACGGTTTCAGCAAGCCGTCGGCGGGCAACGCGCGTTCTATCATCGAGTTCGGCGGACCTTCGGGGCTCACATACTCCGCGCTTCTCGAAGTCCCGTACGGAAAGGGCGCGTTCATCTATTCGCGTCTCGTCCTCGGCAAGGACAACCCCATTGCGGCGAAGCTTGTCGAAAATATGGCCGTGTATCGCCGTTCGTCCGCACCCGGGAAGGCGCTTTTCCTGTCTGGCGGCGGCGAGGCGCTTGCGAAGGCGCTGCGGCAGCGGTGCGGCGTTGCTTTTGAGGAAGGAGGCGCGGCGGATGCGTCGCGGTATGCGGCGGTCGTTGTCGATGGTGCTCGCGCTCTTTCGGACAAGGAACGCGCCGCGCTCGCGAACTGCGGCAGGACGGTCTTCGTGTTCAATCCGGGGGCGCACTATGGTATCAAGACGCGGAAGGTCGTTGTGAAGGTGTGGCAGGGACGGGCCGTCCGCGTAGGTCGTGATCCGCTCACGGACGGGCTCACCAACCAGGACATGATGTGGCGGACTAAATACGAAGACTGCAAGACGGCTGTCACGAACCTCGGTTCGGAGGAGTTCGAGACCGAGGAGGGAGTCCTCCTCTATCCCGCGTATGCCGTCAGGCGCGGCAACTTCGTGTTCCTCACGGCCAATCCCGACGTCCACAATCCGTCGATTGACCCGCTCGTAAAGCGCTTCTGGGCAACGATTTTCGGCAACGCAGGCGTTGCGATACATCCGTTCGAGAAACTGCGCCTTCCCAAGAACCTCTTCTACACGCCGATTGACCTTTCGCAGTACCTCGACCGAGCGATCACTGCGGACGAGGTGGACGACGACGGCAAGGGCTCGTGGATGGATCAGGGGCTGGCGCAGCAGCTACCGATGAAGTTCCGCCATCCGACGGCGTGGGTGGGGATGGTTCCGTACGACGTCAGGAAGGAGGGCCCCGGCGCGCTTGCGCTTGCGACCGAGAACAGGAAGGGCGGCTATTCCAATGTCGTCCTCAAGATCGGCAGGAAGATCGAGACGGTGAACTGGCTCTATTCCTCGACATGGGAATCGAAGGGGAAGAGGCATTATTCGGCGACGCTCCATTATGCGGACGGCACGATAGCGACTGTTCTCGGAATCGGCGGCGTGAACGTGATTGATTGCTTCTCGAAGAACCCCGACCTCTCGGAAGAGACGGACACGATTACGTCATGGAAGAGTTTCAAGACGCCTAATCCGGTCTTTCCCGCCGCGAACGTGTATTCGACGACTTTTGTGAACCCGCACCCGGAAAAAACGGTGGAGACGGTCGAGTTCGCCCGAGGCGAAAAGCGCTGTGCGCGCATCGGCATCTTTGCGATCACGATAGGCGAGAAGACGGGCGGCTACGAGAAGATGCCCGAGGCAGAGCGCGCGGCGCTCCATGATTCGCTGATAGCCGAGGCGCGCGCCGCAGTGGAGGCGAAGGACGACGAACGTGCGATCGCCGCGTACGAGAAGGCGCTTCGGGTGCGTCCCGAGATGCTCGGCGTCTACCGTTCGCTCGGCGCGATCTACGAGGCCGAGCGCGACTGGGAATCGGCGCTCGTCACGTACCGCCGCTCTTTGGAGGCGGAATACAACCAGCCCGACATGTGGGACGCCGAGAAGGCGATGATGAAGAAGCTGGGGATAGCGAAGTGAAGCGCTCGCTCGCGATCATTACATTTATGTTCGCCGCGTCCGTCGCATGGGCGGGGCCGCTTGACGCGCGGCTGACGTTTTCGACGGACGGCGGCAAGTCGTGGTCCGGGGATTTCCCGACGGTCGCATCCGGCGCGGTTGTCCGGGTCCGCGCCGCATACACCATTGCCGACAGCTGGGAGAATCGCGACGTAATCTGTGCGAGCATTCAGACGGACAAGCCATTCGCGAGCTACACGAAGAAGCTGCCCGGCGGCGGCTGGATGCAGCGACATCCGCAGTACTGGAAATCGAGCCGTTCAAACGGCGACTATGTATGGAATCTCGACACGGGCGGACTGTCGCGTGGTGCGCATGTCTTCATGCTCGATATCGGCTACTGGCGCAAGGACGAGAAGGGCAGGAACGCCCAGCCCATTTCCGACAGCCAGCCGTTTTACGTTCTACTCACATAATGACATATATTGGGAAAAAAGATATGACGAAGGTTGTTTTTGTTGTAGTCGCTTGTTGTATTGCGTCGGCGAATGGGGCTTGGCTAAAAGGCGAGACAGACAGGGATCCTCTCGGCTACGAAACAGGCGAGGAGATGACGTTCACGCTTAGTCTGAAAGATGCGGCGGACTTGCCTCCTGGAATGGAAGTTGTGTGGATTCGCACAGGCGATGATGGACAAAAGGCTGTGGGCAGGGCGCCGGCGGATCCAGATGCACCGGTCGTGATTAAGACATCGCTTGACCGTCCTGGGTTCGTGCGCGTCTATGCTGACGTACGCCATCCTGACGGCAAACCATGGATCCCGTCCGGCAAGCCGGCGATAAAGGATAGGGTAGGCAATTATCTGAATGCGGTGTACTTCGATGGAGGTGCAGGCGCGGACGTGCTTGCGATTCGGCAGAGTGCGCCAGAGCCGAAAGACTTTGATGCGTTCTGGACCAGACATAAGGAGAAACTAGCGGCGGTATCGATGGACGGGACACGGTGCGACGAGTTGCCGAGTAAGAATCCGGCAGTGAGGATTTTTGCTGTGTCCGTTCCATGTGTCGGTCCCAAACCCGCTACTGGATACCTGTTCGTGCCGACAGCGAAAGGACATTTCCCGGCGGAGGTTGCGTTTTACGGATACGAAGAAAGTTGGAGCGAGCGCGCCACGAATGCACCTGACGGAACGGAGGAGGACGGCAAGAAGTTAAAGCTTGTCTTGAGCGCACACGGATTCGAGTTGAACCGCGACAGGGGCTACTATGCGGCAGAACGCGCAAAGGCAATGTCGAATGGACATGGACATGCGTTCGATCCAATACAGAACGCCGATCCCGAGAAGGCGTATTTCTGCGGAATGACCTACCGCGTGATGCGCGGGATAGAGTATGTTAAATCGCGTCACGAGTGGAACGGTCGGGATTTGGCGGTTGTAGGCGGAAGCCAGGGGGGGCTGCAGTCCATATGGGGCGCGGCACTTGTTCCTGGCGCGACAGAAGCGAGAATATACATTCCCTGGTGTTGCGATATGGGCGGTACGTCTGTCGGGCGCAACCATGGCGAGTGGTATGTCGAATGGGTTCCGGCGCTAGGGTACTATGACCCCGTTAACATGGCCAAACGCATTCCCAAGACTTGTAGAGTGGACATTTCGCGTGCCGGACTTGGGGATTACACTTGTCCCCCGTCAGGCGTGATGTCGTTTTGGCGCAATCTTGAGTGCCCGAGGAGGATCGTTTGGGTGCAGGGTTCGACACATGGATACACGCAGCCGCAACCGCAGTGCGTGGTCTGGGATCGGCAAATGCCCCGTCCGTCGTTTTCGTTCAAGTACGGTGACAGGACTGTGGCGGGAAGTGCATCCATGCAGGTGGATGAACGACTTAAAGTCACGGTGGAGTCGGTCGAATACCCACGGTTTGACGCGACGGAGTGGGTGCTCTGGTTTGAGAATCCATCCACTGAAAAGAGCGCCGTGCTGAGCGAAATACATGACGGCGACTTTGTTGTGTCCCTGCCGAAGGAGCCTGACAAGTTCAGGGGCGATGTCGCCGTGCCGGGCGAGCGCGCTGTGGTAACCATGAATGGGTGCTTGTCCAATTATGCAACTGACGACGAAGGGTCTGCTACCGAGTTCGCGGACGTAACGCGTTACTTCCACCCTGCCATGCTCGGCAGAAACTATGCATATAACATTAGCAACGGACGCGCACGCTCGTCCGACCGGCAGGCGCCGTTTTTCGAAGTGACGCAGGACGGTCAAGGCGCGGTTGTGGCAATCGGCTGGACTGGGGGCTGGTCTGCGCGATTTACGGACAGCGAAACCGGAGTTCGCGTAGAGGCGGGGTTGTCGCGTGCGCGGTTTTACCTGGAGCCCGGGGAGAAGCTCCGCACAAGCCGCATCCTCGTGATGAACTATGCGAAGGGCGAGGACTCCGGCAACAAGTTCCGCCGCCTCCTGCGCCGCCATTTCTCGCATGTCGCCTCGCATCCCGGTGCGCGCGAGGGATTGCTTGCCTACGAGCTGTGGGGCGGGCTCACGTCGGACGAGATGATCCGCCGCGTCAAGACGCTGAAGGCGAAGGGGCTTGCCTACGAAGACCTCTGGATCGATGCGGGATGGTACGGCAACAGCCAGAAGTGCGATGATGCCTACACAGGCGACTGGGCCGACTGGACTGGCGACTGGATCCCGAATCCGCGCGTCCATCCCGACGGTCTGGAGAAAGTGAGGGACGCGGCGAAGGACGCCGGCATGGGACTTATGCTCTGGTTCGAGCCGGAGCATGTCGTGAAGACGTGCAATTTCGCCAAGGAGCATCCCGGACTGCTGCTGGGACTCGACGAGGATCCATATAGAGGGGCGCTCCTCTACTATGGCAACGAGCAGGCTCGGACGTACGTGCGCGACTTGATCGCCGGCTTTGCCGAGCGTCTAGACCTCTCCTGCTATCGCCAGGATTTCAACATGGAACCTGGCAAGGCCATGAAACAACACGACGCACCCGATCGCGATGGTGTCACGGAGATCCGCCATATCACCGGAATGTACCGCATGTGGGACGAGCTCCTCGCCCGTCGTCCGCAGATGCTGATCGACAACTGCGCGAGCGGAGGACGGCGCATCGACATCGAGACGCTTCGCCGTGCCGTGGCGTTCTTCCGCAGTGACTATCAGTGCGGGTTCAACGCGAGCGCAGACGTGCTACAGGTCCATAACGTCGGCATCTCGCGCCTTTTGCCCTACAACGGCTGCACTACGAAGCTAAGTGACGTCTACACCCTGCGCAGCGCCTACTCGTCAAGCTATGGCGTTGCGTATTGGAACACGATCTTCCAAAAAGAGGAGAATGTGGACTGGGAGGCGGCGAAAAAATGCTGCGACGAATATCGCCGCATCCGCAAATACTTTCCATGTGACTTCTACAACCATGGCAGCAAGCGCCTTGACTCTACGGCGTGGGCGATCTGGCAGTACCATGATCCAGAAGCGAACGAGGGCGTGGTGCTTGCGTTTCGTCGGGCGGAGTCGCCGTCCAGCCGGGCATCCATCCCGCTGAAGGGGCTGCCGAAGAATGCGATGGTTGAAGTCGAGAACCTGGACACAGGAGCAAGGTCGACGGTTGTTGGCGAGCTTGAGATAACGCTCCCCGAACGTCGATCGTCAACTGTGATTCTCTATCGTGCGCAGTAGGGGGCGGAACTATGGAAAAGGCAAAGTTCATCTTGTTTGGTATTGTCTGTGCGGCAATATTTGCCGCGTTTGCCGAGCGCGAGTACATCTGGCCGGAGGGCAAGATGCCCGACGCGCAAGGCCACCAGATCGCTGCGATGACGAACGAGAAGGAGAAGGGGAAGGACCCCTATCTCGACTGGTGTCCTGCCCCCGAGAAGCCGAACGGCTGCTGCATGATACTCATTTCCGGGGGCGGGTATGTCAACTGCTGCGACGTCGGGCTAGTTGAGATGTGGAAGCGCAAGTTCACGGATGCCGGGTTTCAGTGTGTCAACTTCGTCTACAGGACGCCGCGTCCGAAGGGTCTGTCCATGCATCAGAGCGCGTGGGAAGACGGCCAGCGCGCAGTAAGGATGGTACGCTCCGAGGCCGAGAAGCGCGGATATGATCCCGAGAGGATCGGCACGATCTCGATGTCGGCGGGCTCTCATCTTGCCACTCTTCTTGCGACGAGCGCGCTAACGCCCGCCTACGATAAGATCGACGAGCTTGACGAAGTTCCCTGCCACGTCAACTGGGCCATCACGGGTGCAATCGCATACGCTGTGACAGATGGAATCGGTTGCCCCAACAAGCGCAACGGGCAGGCGATAGACGCCAAGCTCGACTCGATTTTCAAGTTCGACGGCAAGACGGCGCCTATGTGCATGTTCCATGGAAGCGCCGACGTTTATTCGCCGATGGCGTCGACACTCGTCTACCGCGAATTGAGAAAGAGGAAGGTCCCCGCCGAGCTCCACCTCTTCGCCGACCGCAACCACGGCTTCTGGGGTTCTGACGGGAAGGGCGACAAGGCGGCCGCCTACGACAACTGGTTTGACCGCGCGATTGAATTCCTTGTGCAGATGGGTTTCCTTGGCACGCTCAGGCCAGAGGAAGACTTGATGGCGCGATTTGCCGTAGACTACCATGATCCTGCGCTTTACGTGAAGGAGAATCTGTGGCCCGAAGGGAAGGTGCCAGATTTTCAGAAGGAGCAGAACATCCCGTATCTCGAGTGGTACATCCCCTCGAACCTTACGACGAAGGCAGTTCAGGTCATTTACTCTGGCGGCGGGTACAGGTGTAATGGCCCCGACGGTTTTGAAGTCGCGCCGGCGCGTCGCTTCCTCAACGAGAAGGGCATGGCAGTCGTCACGATGAAGTACAGGGCTCCCAGGCCAGCCGCTCCGCTCGCGAAGCATACGACCGCGTGGCAGGACCTTCAGCGCTGCATCAGGATCGTCCGCTTCAAGGCGGCGGAGAAGGGACTTGACCCGAACCGCATCGGAATCATGGGCTCGTCTGCCGGCGGCCATCTCACGCTTATGGGCGTGACGAGTTCGCGTAGCCGCTCATACTGGAACATCGACGACATCGACAAGATTCCTTGCAATGTCCAGTGGGGCGTAGGCATCTATCCTGCGTATGCGCTCACGGACGGCGCCGATGTAAACAACACGACTGGCGGCAACGATGACGCTGCGCGGCTCGTTCCGGAGTTCGCGTTCGACCCTGACACTTGCCCAATGGTGTTCATCCACGGCGATGCCGACGGCTGGGCGGCGATGAACTCGGTGAAGACGTGGGAGCAGATGCGCCGCATGGGAATTGCGAGCGACCTGCACACGCTCTGCAAGGGGCCGCACTGCTTCCAGCGCAAGGCGTCTCCCGGCACCGGCAGCTATACGTGGCTCGGACGCATCTGGGAATTCATGAACCATAAGGGAATCAACAATTAGCGCTACCTATGAAAAGTATGAATAGCCGCCGCAAGTCGGCGAAGTGGGCGCTCTCGGCGCTCTTGATATCGGGCACAGCGCTTTGCGCTGTCGGAGAGGACGCCGGGCAGACAGGCGTTCATGGCTATACTCCCAAGGGATATGTCGAGGTGACGGATCCTGCGGTCAAGGCCAATATCGAGCGGTTCCGCGACATGAAGCTTGGCCTTATGATGCATTTCGGCATCTACAGCCAGGTCGGAATCGACGAGTCCTGGCCGCTTACAGACACCCGCATCTGGGCGGCCCGCCAGATGACGGACATGGGCACGGGCGACGATTTCAAGCGCAACTACTGGAATCTCGCCAAGACCTTCAATCCGATAAGATTCGACGCCGACGCCTGGGCTCGCGCGGCGGCCACGAACGGCTTCAAGTACCTCTGCTTCACGACGAAGCACCACGACGGATTCTCGATGTTCGACACAAAGTACTCCGACTTCAAGATCACGTCGAAGGACTGTCCGTATTCCTCTCGCCCCAACGCGGACATGGTGCGAGACATCTGGGACGCCTTCCGGCGGCGCGGGCTTGCCATCTCCTGCTACTTCTCCAAGGCCGACTGGCACCACGAGGATTTCTGGGAAGACCACGGCATCGGGCACTATACGACATGGTATCCGACCTATACGCCCGCCGAGCATCCGGAGAAGTGGGCGAGATTCGAGACCTTCCTGCGCAACCAGATGGTCGAGCTCTGCCGCGACTACGGGCGAATCGAGGTCATGTGGCTCGACGGCGCCTCGGTCGGATGCAGAAGGGATACGCGCGTAGACATGGACGGTATCCTCGCCGAGTGCCGCAAGTACCAGCCGTGGCTGATCGCGGCCGACCGCTGCATCAAGGGGCCGAACGAACAGCTGATCACGCCCGAGCAGACGGTTCCCGACAAACCTCTTGCGTGTCCGTGGGAGAGCTGCATCACGATGGGGTCGAACTGGAGCTACCGCTATGACGACGAGTACAAGAGTCCGAAAGAACTGATCCAGTTGTTTATCGGAATCGTCGCAAAGGGCGGCTGCCTCGCGCTGAACGTCGCACCGCGTCCGGACGGAGTGATTCCGCAGCCTGCGCTTGAGCGCATGAACGCAATGGGCGCCTGGCTCCGCGCGAACGGCTGCGCCATCTACGGCACGAGGCCGTTTCCGCCGTATTCGATCAGGAACTGGTGCTTCACGCAGCGTGGCGGACACTACTATGCGATGCGCATGACTCGCCCTGGCGAGCGCGACATCCAGCAGATGGTCCTTAACGACGAGGACGGAAAGATGCCGGGCTGGAACATCTCTCGCATCGTCCATGTCGCGAGCGGCGCCGAGATTCCTTTTGGAAGGACGCCAGGCGGCTGGCTGTTGCAGCTTCCTGGGGGCTTTGCCGCCGACCCCTATGCCGACACGTTCGAACTGTTCTTCGCCGGCGAGTGAAATTGCGGAAGGAGCGCAGTGCAGATGAGAATAAACAAATCAAGTGATTCGCAGATGTTCGGAAGGCGAGAGTTCCTGGCAGGTGTTGCCGCCGTCGCTGCGGCAGGTAGCTTTGCGGTCAAGGCGCAGGATGTGCCGTCCGGACGCTTCGAGATGACTGTCATCAACCCGGAGGTCGTTAGCGGAGGCGCGGGGCTTTGCGTCATCATGCGCACTCCGGCCGGAAGGACATATCTCTTCGACGCCGCGAACGGAAACGACAAGAAGAGCAACGGCAAGGACATAATAATCCCTTGGCTTGAGAAGCGCGGCATAACCAAAATCGACGGGCTAATCCTCTCGCACTACCATTCCGACCATTTCGGCGGATTGCCATACCTTCTGGACCACTTCGAGATCGGGCACGTTTTCGATAACTCGTTCGAGCCGCTGAATGCCTACGGAAACAAAGAGGTCGATTCCGGCAAGCGCTGCCTCTTCAACTGGGAGAAGAAGCATCCCGGTGCCGTCACGCGGTATCTCGCCGAAGGCGACAAGCTCGGGTGGGACGAGCCGGGCGTGAAGTTCGACGTCGTCTGGCCGCCAAAGACCGGCTATTGCACGGCGCTTGACCGCGGGCCAGACTACAAGCGGAACGGATCGACCCACCATCTGCTAAATGCGAACTCGACGGGCTTGCGAATCCGCGTCGGCGAAATCGACTATCTGATTCTCGGCGACATAAACTCGGACTATGTCACCGAATACATGCGTCCCTACATGGAGCGCAAGGGCACATGGACGGCGAATGTCGTCGTACTCCACTGTCATGGAATTCCCGACGACAAGGGAACGAACATCGCCGCGATGAAGCCGCTTCCCGAAGTGGCGATTGCCTCCCTCGGAAACCTGAGGTGGATGTTCGAAGAGGGCAGAACGTCTGTCGACATCTACTCAAAGATGGGGATCAAGGCGTATGCGACGAATCTCCACGGCAACGTAAGCGTTGCCACAGACGGACGCAAGTTCGATGTCTCGACGGACGCCTCCAATCTTTTCCCCGAGAAGGAAAAGGCGTAAAAGGAGCGCAGTGCAGATGAGAACTCTATGCGGAACAATTTTCGCGGCGGTGATTGTCGCGGCGGGCGCAACGGCGGCGGAAGCGCCGACGAAGTCTGCGGTGGTGTGCGCGACATCGCCGGACGGGCGGGTGAAATGCGAGTTCTTTCTTGAGGACGGACGGCCGGTCGCGGACATCTCGTTCTGCGGAAGGCATGCTTTCCGTTCGGAACTTGGCATGGATTTCGGACGGGTGAAGCTGACGAAGAGCGTCTCTCGCACGGTCCGCAGCTCATGGAAGCCGGTTTGGGGCTTTAAGAGCGAGTATCCCGAGAACTATACGGAGCTTGAGCTGAAGCTCGTGCGTGAGGAGTGCAAGGGGTATGAACAGACCGGCGAGACGCTCTACCTTCGCTGCTACGACGAAGGCTTCGCCGCAAGGGCCGGGTTCGTGATGCCGCCTTACGACGTCTCGTCCATCGCCGGCGAGCGGACACGCTGGCGCTTCGCCCCCGGTGCCGCCGCGTGGGGCATCCGCACCACGGAGGGTACATTTCCCGAAGACCCCGCTCCAATCGAGAGTATGACGGGCGACGGCTGGCGCATGCCTTTCACGCTGCGCATTCCGGGCGTGGCGTACGCAAGCATATTCGAGGCACACGTGGAGCACTATCCGCGCAGCTACCTGCACATGGAGAAGGGCGTGGCCTCCCTGCGCTTCGCGATGGGCGTGAAGGAGGGGCGCGGCGCGACACTCACGCCGTGGCGCGCTGTTGCGCTTGCGGAAAGCCCCGCCGAACTTGTGGAACGCGCCTATTTCGTGGAAAACCTGAATCCGCCTTGCGCAATCGAGGACGTCTCGTGGATCAAGCCCGGATTCTGCGTCTCGGACCAGGGAAATTTCGAGCTTCGTACCGGTGAAATAATCGAAGCGGCGGAATACGCTGCGGCGGTCGGCGCGAAGTACATCCAGATCGACTGGGGCTGGTACGGTACGGAAGTACCGTGGACGGACGAAGACCGGGCGGCCTACGCCGCGCGCCATCCAGAGCTTAAGGACGACGCGACATGGGTGGAGAACACCCGCGCCAATCCCTTCACTACGGCCGTCGGAACCGTTCCCTACCATCCGTACTGGCCTTACAGCGGACGCTCCGGCGTGGAGATGGACATCCCCGCGATCGTTTCCGCACTGCGCGCGCGGGGACTTGGCCTCTGCCTCTACGTGCATGGCGCGATTCTTGAAGCGTATGACATGGACGAGCTTTTTGCGACGTATGCAAAGTGGGGCGTCGCCGGGCTGAAGCCGGGGTTCGTGGGCTACGGCTCGCAGGCCACGACCGACTTCATCCGCCGGATGAGCGCGCTTGCCGCGAAGCACCGCCTGTGGCTCGACATTCACGACATACATGTGCCGGACGGCATCGAGCGCACGTGGCCGAACCTCATGATCACGGAAGGCGGTGGCGGCGAGGAGGGCAACCATCCCGTAAGACAGGACGTCGCCCTGCCGTTTACGCGATGCCTTGCGGGACCTTTCGACTACACGCCGATGCTGTTCAATGCCGGAAAAGCAGGTGCTACGAAACTCCACAAGCTTGCCATGTTCGCTGCATATCCCGGCCCCACGGCGGTGATGCGCGGGAGCATAACAAATCTCGTCAAGAACGAAACTGCCGCCGTGCGGTTTCTTCGCGCCCTGCCTTGGAGCTACGACGACACGCGCGTCGTTGACGTGGAAATCGCCCGTCACCTGGCGGTGATCCGTCGGAAGGGCGATTCGTTCTACATCGGCGCGATGGCCGGCGACGCCGCGCATGAGACTGAAATTGCGCTCGACTTCCTCGAAGCGGGGCTGGACTACGAGGCTGATATCCTCTCCGACGATTTTTCTGACTCCAGTGTACCGCGTGGCTACAGCTGCGAGACGCGGATCGTCCGCAAGGGTGACAAACTGAATGCGAAGATGGCGGTGTCTGGCGGATTCTGCGCCATCATCCGCAGAAAAGGCGATGTAGTTTCCGCGAACGGGCGAGACGCCCGTTCGAATACTATGGGGTCAGGCCCCATGGCAACAGACGTGAGGAGAACTCGGAATTGACAGGGAAAATCGTATAATATACGCAAAACAACCCAAGAAAGGTAGATTCCATGGCAACAGGAAAAGCACTCGATGGAAAGCCGGATGCGGGAAATCCGCACGTACGGTTTGACGAGGGGGAAGTCGCACCATGCACCGCAGAAGCTTCGCTTCGGAGGGTACATTGCCGGAGGCAACCCGAAGCTATGACCCGACCGCAGGTCGCTTCGCGTAGCGAAGTCGCTAGAGGTCTGCGCGCAAGCGTGTGCGCGGCAACGCCGAGGCGTGGGTCTCTACTCTACAAGAGAGCCTTTAGTTTATTGCTGTGCAGGGCGGCCGTCGCTGCGTTGATTGGCATTAATACCCATGCGGCTGCGGGTGCTCCGGTGCTGGCCAAGGTGGAACTGCCGCCTTTGTCCGGCGACCATGCGGTTCAGCAGCGGGGTCCGGCCACGGGTGTTTGGGGAACGGCGAATCCCGGCGAAAAGGTGGAGGTGTCCGTGTCGTCGGGCATCACGCCTGCCAAAAGAATATGCTCGTATCTTGAGTCGCTTAGACAACAAGACGGGGGGTATGCGTATCCAGGGCAGGACGCTTCGCATCTTTCCGCTACGTATGCGGCTGTCATGACGCACGCTTTGCTAGGGCGGAATGTCGGAGGCGATACCAAGGCGCTCGCTACGCTTGTCGCGAAAGGCCTTCATCCCGTGCAGGGACGTCCCGGCGAAACGGCAAGGACTCGCTGGCACTGGGCCACATTGCACGAGTACCGTCTGCAGCAGGTCCGCATTCTGAAGGCACTTGGCGAGAGCACGGACATGTTCCGGAGGGAGATAGACGGCTACGTGAATATCGACAGCTACACGACGGGGTATGAGGAGAACGGGAACCCCGTCCTCGTGCAGCTGGCGTGCGTTCCGCTGTTGAAGGAGGCATGTGGCCTTGCCGCGAGTGATGTTGCGCGAAAGAACTTCACCGAGTACCTGAAGGCTCGCGAACGCGCCAATGGGTCTTTCAACACGACCCTCGCCTCCGACGGGGCGGACGGGCATGTCGTCAACACTGCGTATGCGCTTGCCGCGCTTCGGGCGCTTGGCGAGAAGCCGGACGGACGCGCAGCATCGTGGATTCTCGACTGCCAGCGCGAGGACGGCGGATTCACATGGTCGCCGAATCCATGCATGGGCGGCGTGTCCGACGTCTGGTATGCCTGGGCCGCAGTGCGCACGCTGACGTCTTTGGGAATCCGTCCCCGCGACGAGGCGGGATTGCGCCGCTGGATAGTCTCTTTGTGGAACGCAGACGGCGGCTTTGCGCCGCGTCCAGGCATGCGGTCAGACCCTATGGCGACGTTCCGCGTCGTCGATATGCTGTGTGCGCTTGGCTGGATGAAGGGATTTAAGTCGTCCGAACGCGCGAAGGCGGTAGATGTGGTCCATGATGATCTTGCCGACTGCCATGCCTGGACAGTGCAGTTCGAGGCTCCGGGATCCGGGAGCGTGAAAGATGCCGTTCAGATCGCAAAAGACCTCAAGATCCACCTCTGGGGCGCAAAGAACGCATCGCCTGGCTGGGTCGAGGCCGCGCAGCGCGAGGCGGACGGTCGTGGTGTGCCGGTGACGTTCTTCCACTCGGACGAGGCGTACGGGAAGCGACGCGCGATTCCTGGCATCGGCAACTTCACGCATCTGGTGGATCCCGCAACTCCGCCGCCGGGCGCGGTTGACGGCTCCGTCTTCAATCTGTGGCAGATGTGCGACCACGAGTGCTGCGCGCGCATCTGGCTCGACAGCGGCCAGTACGATGCGATCGGCACGTTTCACTTCGGATGCTTTGACATGACATGGCTGCTGCCGTTTCTGTACCAGTACGAGGGAGTGCTGCCATTCGTGTCAAACCAGGACTCGCACGGCGAGACGTGGTGGTGGCGCGACGAGCTATGTTCCTTCCGCACGGTGTTCCTTGCGCCGGGGAGGAGCTGGGACAATTTCCGGGACGCATGCCGCAGGGGGCGGGTTGCCTCCGTGCGTGAAGATTCCCACACGGAGAACCGTCTGCGCATAATCGGCTGTTCGGAGCAGATCAAAAGGGCTCTTGTTGAAAGGGAGTCCGAATGGCGCAACCTTAGGCCGAGCGAGCTTGTGTCCGTCCAGGTGCTGGGACCGAAATCCATGTTCGAGGTCGCGCGTCCGGAGTCAGGAAAGGTTTTGCGTATTCGTCTAGACTATCACTGGCGCGAGAACAAGGGGTTGCGCTCGCCCAGTTGCAGGCTTGCGTCCGCGAAGAGCGGGGAACGGGAGCTTCACGTCGAGCGCATCGTGAGGCGGCACGAGAAGAAGGACTATCTCCACGGCATCATCGAGGAGGCGTACGACATAGTCAGGATAGATGGCGAGCTTCCGCAGAGGATTGTCCTGACATTCAGCCCCGCCGACGGCGGTTCGGGCAAGGCGTTCGTAAAAGAAGTAGAGGTGACTAAATGAAGTCAGATACGCGGAATGTTCTTGGCAATCCCATCACGCTCCTTTGCGCGATGTCGATCTTGGCAGGCTATGTCGCCTCGGCAGAATGCAGCGAGACGCCAAGCAGCGCGACGCTTCCGCCGGGCGGAACGCTTGTCGTCGTTGGAGATTCAATCACTGTCAATGCAGTGTCTTTCTCTTATGGATTCCATCATCAACTAACAAATGTCTTTGCGAAAGTTTGCCCTGATAAGAGTCTTAAAGTGGCTTCGCTTGGTTTCTGCGGCTATCAAGTGGGAACATGGCTTGGCGTTGAACGACAGACGCGCGGCGGCAAACCATACATGACGCATGCAAGGCCGGGCTGGAACGTCACGGAAGTGCTTTCGAACAAGGTAGACGTGATAGCGATCTTCCTCGGCATGAACGACATTCTCCAGCCCAGTGTGCGCGATGACGACGCCGCGCTTGACAAATGGAAGGAGGATATGCGAAGCCTAGTCAAGTCACTGCGCGACAGAACTCACGCTAAAGGCATGATCCTGTGTACTATCACGCCATTGACGGCGGACCGTGAATCGCCAAAGAACCTTGTCCGCGAGCGAATGTCCAGTCGCCTTAGAAAGCTGGCCGCCGAGGAGAATTGCGCAGTGGCGGAATTCGGCGACGCGGTGATGGGCGTGATAGACGACTGCCGCAGGGCTTCGTCGTCGTTCCAGCCCGTGCCGGACTTCGTGCATCCGAGGGAGCTCGGCCATATCGCAATGGCGCGCGAACTCTGTCATGCGCTTGGGGAGGGAAAATGCGCAGAATTGCTTTCTGCGCATTACGCAGAGAGGCTAACGGTTCAGCACAGCCGCGAAAAGGCGAACATCGCATGGCGCCTGAGACCCCTCACGAAGACGCTTTCTTCGGAAATGTGCCGATACCGCATCGACTGGTTCTGGCACGACACGCCTGAGAAGTCCGCTCCTGCAGACGGCGTGGAGATTAAGGCGTCACTTCCGACCGGGTGGACGATGGCCGAGATGCAGGACAAGGGACGCGCTGGACACTTTGTCGTATGCGGCAAGCCCGAGATGCTGGTGAACGAGGTTGAACTGTCGGCGGAATTCCCCGGCGGCGGTGCTGTGGAGATCGTCCCCATTTCGACGCCTTGGCTCGTCTCGCGTCCATGGGATTTCGATGACGTGTGGCAGGGGCAGAACTGGAAGACAAACGCGGTTCTGCCAAGGGTCGCTCTCGATGCGCTTGCTGGCCCGTGGTCGCTCGTCACGCCCACATACGACTATACTGGGTTCATCGCCTCAGGGTCGCTTGACCCATGGCAGGTGTTTTTCGGCGGTGGCATCGACAGCTTCTGGGCTGTGCGCAGGGTCGTTTCCTGGAAGGACCGCAAAGTGCGCGCGGTGTTTTCGCATCAGACGTTCTCGGCAACGCTTGGCTTCGCCGCTTTCGTCAACGGGTATCAGGTCTTTGCCGATTCCCTCAACCGAAGCGGCAAGAAACGCGTAGAGACAATGTTTGATCTTAAGAAGGGAGTGAATGAACTGCGCATACGTGTGGATCACGCAGACTGGCAGCGGCAGTTTTCCGTAGATCTGCTCCCGTGCGACGGCGACGATCTCGCTGATTTGAGGTACACGCTTACCCCTCCTGAGACCAGGTGAAAATGGTTTCTTCTCCATAAGATGCTGCATCATGATGCTGTTCATAATTCCTAAAACTGGATGGGGACAGACCCCACGGAACGCGCGTTTTACAGGGCTTTCCGCGATGTCAACCCTTTGAATGACCTCGGAAGCGGGTAGCAGCCCCGCGAACTACTGTTTCCGAGTGGGCAATAAAAATAGGCACCGTAGCGCGGCGAAAGTGCCGCGCTTGGCGTGGCAAAGGCGCGAGGATTGTTCGACTACTCTAATCTCCTACAGTTTTGTAGGAATCTTGTAGGGGATTTGTAGGAATTATTTTTTATACTTGTTGGTTTAGACTTTTCCAAATGGCGATGGCGCATCGATAGTCGATGCGCTTTTTTTATGCCTTATTAAGACCTTCTGACTTGGTGCCAGAGGGTCTTTTTTGTTTGGTTTTGACCCGATGGCAATAAAGGCAATTTTCCTCGCAGTCGAGTGACGGCGGGACTAACACAAACCCGCCTACGCCAAAGGCTACGGCGCGGTGAACCAACAAAAAAAGGAGAAAACGATGACGAAAGTTATCAACAACCCATGCGCCGCCTCGCGCGCGCGTGGTATGTTCAAGACATACGCATACGGGTATTAGTAATAATGCCTGTCTTTCAGACCACGCGCACGTACGCGCGAGGGCAAAGCGCAGACCGTTCACCGAAGCGGAAGTGGCCGCA